>ERZ839767.59-NODE-59-length-168108-cov-21.016673_pt1 | contig 168108 bp, 186 predicted proteins | sample MGYA00519879_ERZ839767 | MGnify/ENA primary metagenome ERZ839767 (study PRJEB31850, sample SAMEA3708852) | human gut metagenome | biome: human gut; feature: human-associated habitat; material: faeces | place: China | collected 2014 ...
ACGCGCGTCGGCGTGCGTATGCCGTGATGTGACCTTTGTAGTGGAATTGAAGAATGGAGAACACTCGTATGTCTTCTAGTAGTACAACAACTGAACCAACTGCGCGCGAAACACCCGAGGTTTCCGGCGATGACAATGCGAATGCGCGCGCAGCGGTCCATAGCGCGAACAAACCCGGTGCCGCCTATGCCGCAGCAGTGGCCAACGGGGAATCCGAGCGTGCGTGGATCCGGCGTGTGGCGTTGCTGCTCGTCGGTCAGGCGTTTTCGCTGTTGGGCTCCAGCATCGTGCAGTACGCCATCTGGTGGTGGATCGTATTGCAGACCAGAACCGGTTCGGCGATGCTGCTGGCCACCCTGTTCGGCGTGGTGCCGCAGGCCGTGGTCTCGATCTTCGGCGGCTCATGGGCGGACCGCCATAATCGCAAACTGCTGATCATGCTGCCGGATATGGTGATTGCTGTGGTCACCGTCGTGCTGTCGCTGAGCTTCGCGATGGGATGGGCGAGTCTGACCATGATTTTCGTGGTGCTGTTCATTCGTTCGGCGGGAGGCGGGGTGCAGACGCCCGCTGTGCAGTCGTTCATACCGGATGTTGTTCCCTCGGGCAAACTATTGCGCGTCAACTCAATATACGGCGTGATTAATTCGGTGAATATGATTGTGGCACCGGCTGTGGCCGCCGTGCTTATCAACACAGTGCCGCTGTGGTCGATTCTGTTAGTCGATGTGACCACGGCCATTATCGGCGTCGGCTTTGTGGCGTTGATCAAAGCGCCGAAGAAGAGCGCGGAACATGTTGCGAGGCGTATGGCTGAAGCGGAGAATAGCGGGCAACCCACACTCGAACCGATGTCGGATGCCAATGCTGATCGTTCGCTGATTGCCAGCGTCCGTCGTGTGTTTGCTGACTTGAAAGATGGTTTCAGCTACACATGGCGCCGGGCGAACCTGCGCAACGTGGTGCTCGGTGGCGCCTTGGTGTGCTTCGTGTCCGTGGCGCCGATGAACCTTACGCTGTTGCTCATGACCCGCGAATATGAGGGCATCGATTTGAATCTCGGATTCATCAACCTGACCACCGCCTCCGATAAACTCGCCGCCAACGAGCTGGGATGGAGCATCGGTATGCTGCTCGGCGGCGCGCTGATGTCTACCATCGGTGCCAAGCTCATCCGCAACAACATGCGCGTGGTCGCCTTCGGCATCGCTCTGGTGGGCGTCTCCGTCGTTGGTCTTGGCGTGGTTCACAATCTGCTGGCGTATTTGCTGATTGATGTGGTGAACGGTTTGGCTTCGGCCATCTGCACGGGCCCGATGCGCACCATCATCCAGACCGAGGCCGATGAGAAGATGGTGGGCCGTGTATTCGGCCTTGACACCACCCTGAGCACGCTCGGAATGCCGCTCGGCATGTTGATCTTCGCGCCACTGGCCGACGTGATCCCGATTTCGCTGGTGTTCATCATCGGCGGTGTTCTGACCCTGCCCATCGGCATCTATCTGTTCGGCCAGGCGCGCCGTAACGTCAGTGCGCAGGTGACGCGAACAGCGGCCTGACAGGCACCTGACGGCCACCTGCCAGACGTAAAGTCAACTACCAGATTTGCGCATACAGATCGTAAGACACATACTTCGGCAGATCGTAGACGGTAATCGAGAATGGCGTGGATCGGCCATTGCCCGGCCAATCCACGAATGCGATATCTCCATAGATGATTGCGTTCTGTGCGTTACGCAGTACTAGGGAAATCTTGATTTGCTGTCCATCAGATGGCTTGAATCCATCTGCCACGGCGCGGACCTCGCCATTGAACGTCGCGCCGCCGTCCCTGTTGTCTATTTTGGATATTCCACTGATGGGGAAGGCGGCGGTTCCCTGAGCCTTGGCGACGTTGTATGTATCCGGATTGAGCACAGTAAAATCAACCGTTTCTGGGGCGGTGCCTTCGCCTGCTTGACCGGCGTCATATACAGTCTGATTCGGGAATGCCATATTCAGTGCTTGCGTCTGCGAGAACACGATGGAACCGTCTTTGTCCCGCCGGTAGTGCCCGAGTTTTTGCGCACTTTGGTCTTCGCCCGTCCCCGTGGCGATGATCAGTTCGCTGACTGTACGTTCTCACCGAGCCTTGACATGTCGAGGTAGCGTCGCGTCGACCACTCGCTGGAAGTTACGTAGCGGACTCTCGCGCAGATGAGCATCAACGCGCTGCGCCCGTCCGGGAAGCTGCCGACCACGCGCGTGCGCCGGCGGATCTCGCGGTTCAGCCGTTCGATCATGTTGTTCGTTCGGATGCGGCGGCGATGCTCGCGGGGGTAGTCGTCGAGCAGGTAGGTCGTGGTCTCGCCGATGCCCTCCCTGAGGCATTTGGCGGCCTCCTTCAGTTTCCGCGCCTCCATGTCCTTGGCGACGGATTCCGCCTTCTCCAGCGCCTTGTCCCTCGATTCCATGGAGAATATGGCCTTCAGCGCGTCGGCGGCCCAGTCCCTGTTTTTGGGGTTGACCTTGGCGAGGATGTTGCGTTCGAAGTGGACCATGCACCGCTGGTAGCGGGCGCCGGGCAGCAATTCGTTCACAGCCGCCACCAGTCCGGCGCACCGGTCGCCCGTCACCAGCCTCACGCCCTTGAGGCCGCGCGCGAGCATGCCTTTGATGAATTCGCGCCAGCTTTCCGAGTCCTCCTTCATGCCCTCGGCCACCGAAAGCACCTCGCGCCGCCCGTCCATACCGACGCCGACGGCCACCAGGATGCTCACGTTCTCCACGGACCCGCCCCAGCACCTTTTGTGCCACACGCCGTCCATGAACAGGTACGGGTAATCCTGTTCGAGGGGCCTGCCACGCCATTCGTCGATGTCGGCGTATACCTTCTTGAGCTTGTCGCTCAGGGTCTGCGAGGGCATGCGGTCGCCCCACAGCAGCTGGCTGACATCGTCGACCTGCCGGGTGGAGACGCCGGCCAAATACATGTCGATCAGCGCCTCCTCGACGCTCTCCTCGCGCCGACGGTATCGTTCGATCACCGCCGACTCGAACACCGCCCCTTTCAGTTTCGGCACCTTGAGACTCATCTTGCCGGCCTTGACGGTCAGGTCGCGCTCGTAGTGGCCGGCCCGGTAGGCCTTCCGCTCCCCGCTGCGCTCGTAGCGCGCGGCGCCGGTGATCTCGTCGGCCTCCGCGTCGAGCATCGCGTTCAGGGTCTCCTCGACGCTTTTGCGGACCATCCGGTCCAGGGTGGTCTCCAACATGGCCTGGTCGACCTGTAGAATCTGCTGTGACATGGCTTCGTGCCCTCGTTTCCAATCGCGGTTTGTTTTGTTTGGCGACAGAAAATCGTACACAGGACACGGGCCATGTCTCTATCTCAGGCCCTCAACCAATTTGCGCAAAATCTCGGGCGTTATCGTCCCGCCCCGTAATGGTAATCTGCGGATACTGCACCTGCTGGGTCTTACTGGTGTTGCGCAGGGCGAAAGCGTAGTGGACATACCCTTGCTGGTCCGCCGACCAGCCGGATTCCACTATTTTCAGAGGATTGTCGGTGACGGTGTCTTGATTGTCTCCATCAGCGCCGTCAGTGCCGCCTACTCCGCCCGTGCCATTGGCATTGTCGGTTCCTGACCCGTTCGAGGAGTGCCTGCCATCGGCCTTATCGGTTGATTGGCTGCTGGATTGTGTCGAGGAATCGGGTGATGTTGCCGACCCGATAATGCCAAGTTGGCCTGCCAACACAATGCCTCCCGCAATGGCGGCGATTATCAGTGCCGCTCCGGCAATGGACCACAGCACGATGGCGCGTTTGCTCAAGTGCAGACGCCGGAATAGTCGAGACGCCGACGCGCTGCCGTTCGTTGTTCTCGTTGATGGCGGATTTGCCGATGATGCGTTCGGTATGGGCGGATTGGACTGGGAGAACAGCGCCTGGCGAAACTCTTGGACGCTCTGTGGCCGTTTGCTGGGCTCGAATGCGCACGCATAGCCGATGACGGCGCGTAGTCGAGCCGGTACTGCGGCATCATCGGCAAGTCGCTGCTCGTAGTCGCTGGCATCGGGATATACGCCGGTCAGCATGAATCCGAGTAGCCGGCCCAGCGAGAATACGTCGGAACGCGCGTCGGTTTTGGCAAAGCCATATTGCTCAGGCGAGGCGAATCCGTAGGTGCCAAGCGCCGTGGTATCCCGTGAACGGTTGCTTGCCTCTGACCGGATGCGCGCGATGCCGAAATCGATGAGATGCGCGCCATCCTGGGCCACGATGACGTTGGCCGGCGTGATGTCGCGGTGGATAACGCCGTGCTGGTGAAGCTCCTGCACGGCTTCGCAAATTTGGTCGATAAGCTGCACGGCCACATTCGGTGCAAGCCGCCCGTTTTCCTCCGCAATTTGCGCAAGCGTGCTGCCCGGCACGTAATCGTAGACGATGACGAACCGGTCGGGCAGCTCGTACGTCGCTTCCACACGCGGCAGACGATTACTCTGGCAAGCGCTGAGCGCCGCCCACACATTGCGTTGCGCTAGGGGAGAGGGAATCTTCTTGCGTACGAACGGGCCGTTGCCGTCAATGCTCACCAGTTCGGTGACGCCGGAAGGTCCGCGAGCGAGCGTACGCTTGACATGGTACGCATCGTCGATGCTCATCGCATGCATCGCCTGCTTATCGTCCATGTCTCTCCTTGATGCCCTCTTACTTGCGTCTCACTGGTGAGTGTTGTTGGGCCGAATGTCGTCAATCGGCCGGTAGCAACGTCGCCTCTCCCATACGATACAACTCGTCGTCCGTGGCAATGCGGTCGAATCCATTGCGTATACACCAGATGATAATCGCGTCGCGTCGCTGTTTGCACCACAGTTCGGAAACGCCTGCAAGACGAAGTAGCCGTTGGGTTTCACGTAATGTGCACTTGAGACCAAAAGCCAGCATAATGGCGTGATCTCGGCCGGGGCGGCTTTTGCCGGAGAAAATGTCATAAACCACTGTGGCGTTGAGGCCGGATGCCCGCACCACGTCGGCTCGTCTCAGGTCATGGGCTTCCATACGGTCGAACAGATAGTCGGTCAGCGTGCGTGCGCTGACGAGTCCCTCATCGAGGTACTGCTCAATGCTGGCGCTGGCGAGCAGCCGATCCAACAGTTCCTCGGTCAAATGTTCTTCGGGGATGTCTGCCATTGCCCATGCTCCTTGTCGCTGTGTTGCGGGTGCTGTGCTGCGCCATCGTACGCGGTTGCTCGATTCCCAGCGTACAGGACGCCGACTTTTCGGAAACACGCCGAAAAATTCAGTTGTCAGCTGATGTATGGCCCGCGCGTGTCGCCGACAATGGTCGATGCCATCCGTGTAGGTGCGGTGGCGGAAAGGATGTTCATGCGCGGTATCAAGCATCGACAATAAAGCTAACATACATACAAAATGCTAATTTGCGTACATAATAACAACGCCATACACTGGTTTCGATGTATCGCAGAGCAAAGCGAGCAATAAGAAGGGACGCAATGATGAGCGAACGATACCGGCTTGCCATGGCAGTCGGATTGACCGTAACGGTTGCCGGGCTTGCCTCTTCTGTGCTGGTAATGCTGCTGCTTAAGGAAAGAAGGGCATCATGACAACGCCATTTGATCAACAACCTCAGCCGGTTCCACCGTCCGAAGGCACGAATGACGCACCGGAAGATCGCGCGAATGCGCCTACCGTGCCGAATACTGTACCGGCTGGCCAACCGAACGTAGCGTCTGATGGTGCTACCACTACTCCGATGACTCCGGCTACGGCATCGCAGCGGCCCGCCGGCGCGCCATTTGATCGTGTATATGCGGTCAGTCCGCAACAGCTGTTCCAAGTTATTCACGGCCAGCTGACTACTGGCGCCACGTTTACCTTGGATAACGAAAACACCCAGACCGGAGCGTTTTCCTTCCACTCCTATGATGGGGTGAACTGCACGCTAACCGTAGTCCCGCAGGGTGCGGCAGGGGCCGCCATTCGTCTGGAGGCGACTGGAAACGAAAGCGCCAAGCGCGTTGATGAGTTCCTTGCCGCTCTGGACAAGCGTATTGGTGTGGCTCCTGCACCCGCCACACATGGTGCCGGTGCTGCCACTGGTTTTGCTGGTGCCGCTGCGCCTGCCGTGCTTGCTCCGAATGCACAAGGGGTGAAGAAGACTTCCAAGCTGGCTGTGTTCGCCATTATTTGGGGAGTGTTGTTCGTACTCGCCCAATTTGTGGATGTTTCTGGCCGATCCTGGGGCGGACTGCTGTTCGCCACGGTGATTCCGGCACTGCTCTCAGGCTTCGCCGTATACGTGACCCGCCCGAGTGGCAAGGTGCAAGGCCGAGTGCTGGCCTGGGTGGCAGTCGGTATCACCGTTGTGGGTCTGGTAATCGGTGGCGTGTTCGTAATTCGTGACGATGCGAAGGCCAAGGCTGATCGGGCGGAATTGGAAGCATCGCTCGCCACCAAGTGCGAAGCATATTCATGGCCGGAGTCGGATATCGCGGCGCTGCTGCCGCAGCCGAAATCCACAAAGGGTGAAATTAAAAGCGAGTCTTCGGACTATTTCTCCATCGAGGTGTGCGGTACCGACGCCAAGCAGTATGCCGACTACGTCAAGTCCGTGCAAGACAACGGTTTCACCGTGGACTATAGCAAGTCCGCTGACAGTTTCAATGCCAAGAACGCCGATGGATACAGTGTGAGCGTTTCTCGTAACACTGACGACGAGACCATCATGTCCATCACTATCCAGGTTCCGGAAAAGAAGGAAGATACGTCTACGGACGGCGACGCCGCGAAGCAGGATGATAAGAGCACTGATACGGGCACTGATTCCAGCGATGCCAACAAGCAGAGCGACCAGTCTTCGGATCAGAAGGCGCAGCAGAACACCAATGACAGTGCTGACTTCAAGGCCACGATGGACAGCTACGAGGCCTTTATCGATGAGTATGTTGCCTTCATGAACAAATATCAGAAATCCGACAACGTGGTCAGCATGGCTACCGACTATGCCAGCATGATGAAGCGTTACTCTGAGTTCTCCCAGAAGGTAGACGCCATTGACGAAAACTCCCTCAGCAGTGAGGATTCGGCCTACTACACCGAGGTCATGACTCGATGCGCGCAGAAGCTCGCATCGGTGGGCCAGTGATCAGACTGGCGTATCGAGGTGACGGTCTTCCAAGAAAGGAACGATGACGGTATATGGGTATACGCGGCAGACAGTATACGCCAATGGATGAGCCGGCCTTCAACAAGGCCATCCCCGGAACGGAGGCTCTGGCCGGGGCGCTGAAGGACACTTTTGGCGCATTCCGTAGTGGGCTTGGGATTACCGAACCCGTGGTTTCGGTGAATTGCGAAGGTTGTGGCGCTCCGCTTTCCGGTCATCGCAAAGAAGTCGTTCGATGCGAATACTGCGATCGCGAAACGCAGCTATAACCAACATGCCAGCATAACGGCCGGTCTTGCGATTGCATAGTCGCAAGATCGGCCATATGCATGAGATATCGAGGAAAAACAGATGGCAGTTATTAAGGCGTTCGCCGGCGCGCTCGGCGGTACATTCGCGGACCTGTGGCGTGATATCATCACCGCTGGTCCGTTCACGGAACACACCGTCGTTGTGCCGGGCATTCCCCGCGGAAGCAACAACGATCGCGGTTCGAATGAATACGGTTCCGAGGGAATAATCACCAATGGTTCGCGTATCTATGTGCCAGAGAATACTGCGGCGTTCATTTTCTCTGAAACAGGTATCGAAAACGTCATCACCGAGTCGGGCGGTTATGAATATCGCAACGGGGAGCAGAGTGTGCTCGCCGGAGACGGCATCGGATCGTTCTTCAATCAGGTTGCCGATCGATTCACCTTCGGAGGCCAGCCTGGCCGCACCAAATATGTGGCCTTCGTCAACCTGCGTGAGATTCGTGGCATCAAATTCGGCACTTCTGCGCCGCTGGTGTATAACGACCGGTTCTATGGCGTCGATTTGGAAATTCGCGCACGCGGATCCATGTCGCTAAAGGTCACTGATCCAGTTCGATTCGTTCGTAACTTTGTGCCTGCCACTACCGTGTCGTATTCATTCGATGATGAAGGGCCACGTAGGCAGATTCTGTCTGAATTCGTACAGTCGTTTATTGTGGCCATCAATTCGTTGTCCAATGAATATCGTATTTCGCAATTGCCCGGCAAGGCGAATGACATCGCAGCATGCGTGCGTGGCGATCGGGCCAATGCGGGTACGTGGAATGATCGTTTTGGCTTTGAAGTGTCCAGTGTGGGCATCGAAAGTATCGAGTTCACCGAGCAATCACGTCAACTCGTGCAGCAGTTCGCCTCGAATAAGATGAATGTTGCCGCATACGAGGGCGTTTCCCAGCAAGCTGGCAATATGGCTGCCCAGCAGCGCATTGCGCAAGGCATCCAAGACAACGGCTTTGGCGATGGTGGCATGTTGCTTGGTATGAATATGGCGCAATCCATCAATCCTATGACGGCCGCCCCGGTTCAAGCGCCGGTGCCTGCGCCGGCACCGGAAGCCGCTGCTCCCGCCTCTCACACGGCATCCATGTCTGTGGAAGAACAAGTCGAGGCGATGAAGAAATTGAAGGAATTGGTTGATATCGGCATTCTCTCCCAAGAAGAATTTGATGCAAAAAAGCACGAAATTCTCGGCCTATAAACGGCGCATTCATGCAACTCGAAATAGTTGATAATGAAGGAAATGCTGGTGCGATATATCGGCGAAAACAATGGATGAATATATCATTGAATAAGCAGTAATTATCAGGATGGTTGGATTCACATTGACGTGGTTCCGACCATCCGCAGATCTGCGACTACAAGGGAGAGAATAATGTTGAACAACAGGGTTCGTTTCGGGAACATGAAGCGTGTCAATCGTGCGGTTTGGGCGTTGACCGTGATTCTTATGATGGTTCTGGGTCTTGTGCTTGCTGGATGCTCGGGGTCTTCTGACGGTGCGGACGGCAAGGAGGAATCCACATATTCGAAAATTGTCGCCATCGCCAAGAAAGGGCGTTCGCTGGCCGATGTGAAAGACGAGCTCAAGGATGCCGGTTTTTCCTCCTCTGATTATGAGGTGAAAAGCGACACGGACAAAATGGTGCTCAGAGCTTCGAACTGGGTTGTTCAATCCGTGGAAGATGGGGACAAGCCTGTTATCAATGTTCGTAAAGCCAGCGATATAGCGCAGGAGGAAGAAGCGAAGAAGGTAGCTGAGGAGAAGAAAGCAGCTGAAGAGGCAGCCGCCAAGAAGGTAGCTGAGGAGAAGAAAGCAGCTGAAGAGGCAGCCGCCAAGAAGGCAGCTGAAGAAGAGGCTGCAAGAAAGGCCGCTGAAGAACAGGCTGCCGCGCAGGCCGAGGCCCAGCGGCAAGCTGAGGAGGCCGCTCGACAGGCACAACAGCAACAGCAAGCGCAGCAAAATGTGCATTATGCGAATTGCTCTGAAGTCCGTGCGGCTGGTGCTGCTCCGTTGTATCAAGGGCAGCCTGGATACAACGGCAAGTTGGACCGCGATCACGATGGCGTGGCCTGCGAGTAACGGATTCGATATTTCGGCGACTCAGCGCTTGTTCGGGCCGCCGTCCGGGAACATCAAGTAGGTGATGATGCCGGCGGCGGTTCCACTGGCCAATGCGCCGGTGATGACGGCAAGAGCCTGCATCGCCGTGCTGAGCGTAGGCTTGCCTGCTGCGGCAGTCTTTGCAGCCTTCAATGTGGCGGCACTGGGCTTGCGTTTCTCGGTGGCGGCGTTGTCGACAACGTTGCCACCGTCCGTATTGACTGGGGCATTGTCGGCAACGGCCTCGCCGTCCTGCTCTTGGGCGCGCCGTTCGCGAATGCGTTGCTCAATGGGATCGTCGACCAAAGTCTTGATGATGCGTGCCAGATCGCGGTCTTCACGACGTGCGATCTCGGCGCTGAACACCGTACGTAAAGCGAGATACTGCAGCTTGGTCATCGGGCTTTTGCCGGTCTCCAAGTTAGACACCGTCTGTCGCGCGACTCCCAGCTCGTCGGCCAGTTGCTGAGTCGTCCATCCGGCTACCTTGCGAATCGGACCCAGATTCTCCTGAAACTTATCAATCCACCATTGTTCGATTTCAGACGCCGCCATTACGCACCTCCTTCCACGCTGTCACCAGTGTACGTTACCTGTACCGAAATCAACCCAAAAAAACAGTGTTCATGTGAAATTCACTGCGTATCTGCGCTTTCGTCAGCTTACCGAGATTAGCCTTAGACAAGGAATAACAGAGTAGAAGCAGAAGGTATGCGCGTATTCGATTTCGACGGAACCATCTATGATGGCGAAAGCCTGTTCGACTTGTACCTGTATTCCGCCCGCCACGACCCGAAAGTGTTCCGCTATATCGCCCCCGTGCTGCGGTACGCGGTCAAATACAAGCTTGGCCGGGCCACGCTTGAACAAATGGAATACGGCGTGGGCAAGATGACCGAAGGCTATCTCACGGAACTGAGCCGATCCAAACGGGTGGCGAGCGTCGAACAGCTCGTGGACGATTTCTGGGACCGATATTACGCACGTATCAAGCCTTGGTACCAGCCTGAGTCGGACGATGTGATCCTCACCGCATCCTTCGGTCTGACGGTGGGGGAGGCCTGCCGCAGACTCGGCGTGAGGAATCTCGTGGCCAGCGAGGTGGATGTGGAGACGATGAAGGTCACGTACCTCAACTTCAACACCAACAAGACCAAACGGTTCCGCGAACTGTACGGTCCGGACGCCGTCATCGACGAGTTCTACACCGACTCCAAATTCGATCAGCCGATGATCGACATGGCCCGGCACGCGTTCATGGTCAAGGGGAACACCATCACGCAAGTCAAGTAGGAAACAACAGAAAACAACACAACGTAACCAATAACGAAAGGGGAACATATATGAGTATGCCGCTCGATCTATACGTAATCCGGCATGGCGAATCCGAAGCGAACGTCATCGTCCAGGCGGGCGAGCAGGGCGACAATTCCCTGTACACGCAGGACAACGTCACTGTGCCCGATCGCTCCTGGAGACTCACCGCCACCGGGCGCAAGCAGGCCGACTGCATCGGTCGCTGGCTGGTCAGCCAGCAGCAGCTGTTCGACCGTTACATGGTCTCGCCATACGTGCGCACCCGCGAAACCGCAGCCACCATGGCCCTGCCCAAGGCCAAATGGGAGGAGAACCGTGTGCTGCGTGAACGTTCTTGGGGTGAGATCAACACCATCACCAAGGACGAATTCAAAAACAACTACGCGCGCAACTGGAACTTCAAGAACACCGATCCGCTGTACTGGCGTCCGCCGGCAGGCGAGTCGATTGCCGATGTGGCCGAGGACCGTGTGCACAACATCCTGACCTCGCTGAGCCGCAAATCCGATTCGGAATCCGTGGTCATGGTCACCCACGGCGACTTCATGCTCGCCCTGATGCTCACCATCGAGGATCTGGCCGACGAGGAATTCCTGCATCGCGCCGACTCGGACGACTGGAAGATCACCAACTGCACCTGCCTGCACTATACACGCCGCGACCCGGGAACCGGCCGCACCTCCAAGCGTGTGCGCTGGGAGCAGACCGCCCGGCCCGTGCTCGACGAGACGACCGGCCGCTGGGAGGTCAAGGTGGAGCCGTGGCGCGAATTCAAGCGCCCGTATCTCTCCAATGGCGATTTGGTGGATGTGGTGCAGGCCGTCGATCCACACCTGCTGGAGTATTACGGCAAATAGCCTTTCCCGGAAGAGAGACTTCACAAAATCTTCGTGAGCTAGAATGGTGCGTGGTGCGGCTGGTTGTGAATGCCGTGCCCCAAGCGAGAGCGAGGAGAGTAGTAATGTCCAATATCTTCCAATGGCAATTGCATGGCGACGGCAAGACGCTGGCGCCCGGCGAGGTAGTCGAGCCCGATGAACGTCTGACTTGGGTGCGCACCGCCGGTATCGGCGCACAGCACGTCATCGCCATGTTCGGTGCCACCTTCCTGGTGCCGATTCTGACGGGCTTCGACCCGTCCACCACCCTGTTCTTCACGGCTATGTCCACCGCACTGTTTCTGCTGATCAACAGGAACGTGCTGCCGAGCTATTTGGGCTCGTCCTTCGGCTTCATTGCACCGATCACCGCGGTCACCACCGCCAACAAGGGCATTGCGGTCGCCAGCTTCGGCATCATGGTCACCGGTATTCTGCTGGCCCTGGTTGGCGTGCTCGTGCATTACGCCGGCTCCAAATGGATCGACATCATCATGCCGCCCGTGGTCAACGGCGCGATCGTGGCCATCATCGGCTTCAATCTGGCACCTTCCGTGTGGACCAACTTCCAAGCCGCGCCCGACACCGCACTGGTTACCCTGTTGGCCGTGCTGCTCGTGGCTGTGCTGTTCAAGGGCTTGCTGGGTCGCCTCAATATTTTGGTCGGCGTGATCATCGGCTATGTATATGCCTGCATCCGTGGTCAGGTCGACTTCTCCGCCATCGGCGACGCCGCATGGATCGGCTTCCCGAAGTTCCACCTGCCGCAGGCCGATTTCTCCATCCTTCCCATGTTCATCCCTGTTGTGCTTGTGCTTGTGGCTGAGAACGTTGGCCATGTCAAGTCCGTGGCCCAAATGACCGGCCGCGACTACGACAATCAGATCGGCACCGCCCTCATGGCCGACGGCCTGGGCACCACGCTCGCCGGCTTCGGCGGCGGCTCCGGCACCACCACCTACGGCGAGAACATCGGTGTGATGGCCGCCACCAAGGTGTACTCCACCGCCGCCTACTGGTGCGCCGCCGCCTTTGCCCTGATCCTGAGCCTGTGCCCGAAGTTCGGTGCCGTGATCAACACGATCCCCGCCGGCGTGCTCGGTGGCGTGACCACGCTGCTGTATGGCATGATCGGCATGATCGGTATCCGCATCTGGGTGGAGAACAAGGTCAACTTCGACAAGCCGCTGAACATCATGGTGGCAGCCATCACCATGATCATTGCCATCGGCCAATTCGCGTTCACTGTTGGTGGCATTTCCTTCAACGGCATTGCCATTGGCACGATCGTGATTCTTGTGGCCTACCACGGCCTGAAGGCCATTGGCAAGGCAACCGGCACTATTGCCAAAGACGATCCGGATATTTTGTAGTGTGTTTTAGGGCTACTGGGCTGTATTTTGGCTCAGCCCTTTTGCACAATGGCCCCTACCTTCACGGGTAGGGGCCATTTGCGTGTTCCATGGAGCGGTGCTCGCCTTACGTGGTGGTAAAACCCATGGGGCGGCAAACATCCCATGGGGTGGTAAAACCCTCATGGGGCGGTAGGTGAAAATGGCTTTATTCTGCGGTTTCACAATTTCTTCAAACCGCCCCATGGGCAAGTTACCGCCCCGTGGGGTCATAAGTAAAGAGTGGGATGACAGTGTGGCGAGCACCAAGCAAAGTAGGGGGCTTACGCTAAGCTCGGAAAGCTTGCGTAATTTGCGTAACCTTTGACATGAAAGGCCACTGTGCCCCGTAATAATTTCGATGATCGTGACGATTCCGCTGATTTCCAGATGAACGACAGCGCGGAATCCCGCCCCCTTACCTTTGGCGAACTTGGCGTACCCGGACCGCTGGTGCGCGTGCTTGCGGCAGATGACAAGAAGACCGCATTCCCCATTCAGGCCGACACCCTGCCCGATTCACTGGCCGGCCGCGACATTCTCGGCCGAGGGCGCACCGGCTCCGGCAAAACCCTCGCATTCTCCATTCCGCTGATCACCCGCCTCGGTTCCTACGATTCGTTCGGCGAAATCGCGATGGAGGAGTTCCGCAAGGAAATCAAGCGCCGCAAGAAGGCCAGCCTGGAAGAGTGCCGCGCCGACGACTTCCTACCGCACCCGCGCGGCCTGGTGCTGGCCCCCACCCGCGAGCTCGCGAACCAGATCAACGACGTGCTGATGCCGCTGGCCCACACGTTCGGCATGAACACCACCACGGTGTACGGCGGCGTCAAGTACATCCACCAGATCCGCGATCTGAAGGCCGGCGCCGATATCGTGGTCGCCTGCCCGGGCCGCCTTGAGGACCTGCTGCGCCAGCAGGCGCTCACGCTCTCGTCCGTCGAAGTCGTGGTCATCGATGAGGCCGACGAAATGGCCGATATGGGCTTCCTGCCGCCGGTCAAGCGACTGCTTGAGCAGATTTCGCCCGACGCCCAGCACATGCTGTTCTCCGCCACGCTCGATCACGGCGTGGATGAAGTGGTGAACACCTTCCTGCACGATCCCAAGGTGCACGAGGTCGATTCGGCCACCACCGAACCCGACCTGATGACCCACCACGTGTTCGAAACCACGCGCGGCGACAAGCACGAACTCGTGCGCATGCTCGCCTCGGGCGAAGGCCGCCGCATCCTGTTCACCCGCACCAAGTTCCAGGCCAAGAAGCTCGCCAAGAACCTGACGCAGAACGGCATTCCGGCCGCCGAGCTGCACGGCAACCTGAACCAGAACCAGCGCGATCGCAACCTCGCTGCGTTCGATTCCGGCGATGTGCGTGTCATGGTGGCCACCGACGTGGCCGCCCGTGGCATAGACGTCGGCGGCGTGGAGCTCGTGGTGCAGGTCGAGCCGCCGGCCGACCCGAAGTCCTTTGTGCACCGCTCCGGTCGTACCGCCCGCGCCGGCAAGGCGGGCGACGTGGTCACCCTCGTGCTGCCCGAGCAGCGCCGCGAGACGCGCCGCTTGCTGAACCAGGCCGGCATCAAGACCAAGATGATCGAAGTGACCCACGATTCGCCCGAAGTGCTTGAGCTTGTGGGCGACCGCGCCGAGCGCGTAGATGGTTGGAGCCTCGACAAGTCGCAGCCCGTGGGCAACCCGCGCAAGGGCAAGAACAGGGGCGCCAAGAACGCGGCGGGCGACGAGTCCGGCCGCGGCGGCAAGCGCAAGCACAATCGCAATCGCAACCGTGACGAGCAGAACGTTGCCGAGACCGAGTTCCAGCACGAGAACGCAGGCGGCGAGTTTGTTGCCGAAGGCGAGCCGCAGCGCAAGCACGGCGACAAGGCCAGCAAGAAGGCCGTGAAGAAGAACCGCAACCGTGCGGAACGCCGTGCAGGCATGAGCAACCCCGAGGCCGAGCGCCGCGACTATCTGTTCGAGCATGGCGATGACCGCCGCGAGGAGCGCCGCAAGGGCGACCGTCGCGACGGATACGGCAAGAACCGGTACGACGAGCGTCAGGACAATGGCCGCGACCAGCACGGCAAGAACCGTCGCAATGATCGGTACGGCAAGGGCGACAAGTTCGATAAGCGCGACAGGGCCGGATACGGTCGCAACGATGATTTCGGCAGCCGCAGGCACAATGCGGGCCGTGATTTCGAACGGTCCGATTCCCGCGATTTCGAGCGTCCGCGCAAGCCTCGCCGCAATGAACGCAGCCACGAGGATTACGGCTTCTCCTATGACGAGCGCTCCCATGACGGCCGCAGACAGTCCATGCGCAACACCCGTCAGGGCGAAGGCGGCAAGCGCATCCATCGCAAGAACGAGAACCGCATCGTACGCGACGAGCGTTCAGAAGGTGCCAAGCGTCACGAACGCCGCATGATCGCCAAATACGGCAACACGGAAGGCCCGAACCGCCGTCATTCCAAGAAGAATCGCCACAATGCGCCATTCCGTATGAAGTCTGGACGCCGTTAGTCCGACAGCGCGTATGAATCAGGCCCGACGACCTTTGATGGTCGTCGGGCCTGATTGTGTTATAGGCCGGTGTTTGCGATGCGGATGCCTGTTCGCCTGCCTAGCGGCCATGACGATTGCACTTATCGCCGCAGTCGTTGTGATCGTGGCCATGCCGAAACGGCGGTAATGGCCTGTACGCACCCTAGAATAACGGATATGACGCAATCGCAGCCCCGATCCAAACGCACGCCCACCCTTGAAATCCACGGGAGAATCCTTGACGCGGCAAGGCGGATCGTGGAACGGGACGGTGTGGATGGTCTGACCATCCGTGCGCTGTCCGCACAGGCCGATGTGTCGCCCACCAGCATCTACCAGCACATCGGCGGCAAGCAGGCGGTGTGCGATGCGCTCATCGACACATACTTCACCGATCTGCGCGAACAGCTCATCGCCATTGACGAATCCGACCCCGTGCTGCGCCTGCGCAGGGCGGGCATAATCTACCGTGAACACGCGCTGGACGCCCCCGGCATTTACGCGCTGGTCTGGATGGGGCAGGCGTCGGACTCGGCCCAGCACTGCCTGGACGCCATCACGCAGATCATTCGATACGGCCAGGCAGCATCTGTATTCCGCGGCGATGACCCCCATCTAATCGCATCCTCCATCTGGGTGTCCATACACGGGTTCATCCAATTCGAACTGCGTTCCGCACAACCCCGCACACGCGGCCGCGAACGGGTCGACCGGTCGTACGGTTACCTGCTCGACCTGCTGATCCGAGGCATTCAGAGGTGAATGAGTTAGCTCCCTCTGATGAGGGAGCTCACCATTGATACGCTGTACTGCCATCGGCGTTGCGGATGGTGAAAGTGGGGGATTGCTCGATGTTGAGGTCCACGGTCAGGGAATGCTGGGCGTCGGCGCTCGTCGAACGATAGACGAAGTGCTTGTTTTCCAGCTTCACGGCCTCGGTACGCGCATCCAGCAGCCATGGGTTGCGACGGCGCAGCGCGATCAGCGCCTGATGCAGCCGGTATGTCGGCTCTCCCAGCGTGGACAGTTCGGCAGGGGAGCCGGGGAACTTCGGACGTACGTCGTCATCGCCGCCGAAACGCTCCTGCTTGACGCCCACATAGCCCTGTTCGTCGCCGTAATAGATGCTTGGCACGCCGCCGACCGTCATGAGCACCGCCAATGCCAACGCCGCCTTGGCCGGGCCAATCTGCGATGCGATACGCGTCACGTCATGGTTGCCGATGAACGTCTGCGGCACGAAGGAATCCAGGAACGCGTTGTGCCGCTTCAAGTTCCAATCCAGCTCGAAGAAGTTCTCCGTCTCCAGCGCATGCTGGATCGACTTCCATAGCTCGTATTGCGTGATCGAATCCATCGTGGATTCCTCGATGATGCGCGGGTAATCGCCATGGATCACCTCGCCGAAAATCCACGAATACGGGTGTGCGGCTTTGACCTGCGGCAACACGCGCGCCCAGAACGGGCTCGGCACGGCATACGCGGCGTCGAGGCGCCAGCCGGCGGCTCCGCGATCCAGCCAATGGCTCATCACATGGACCACATAGTCAACGGTCTCGTCAGCCGAATGGTCCAGCGCCACCAGATCCCCGTGCCCCTCGAACACATCCAAAGCGGGTTCGCCATTATCACCGACATGCGCGCGGACCAGACCATGCCACGGGTTGTCGGCCGGATTCAAGCGTCCGGCGGTCTCGTCAAGCGCCGCCTGAACGGCCGGATGATTGCGGCTCACGTGATTGAACACGCCATCCAGCATCACCTGCAATCCCATGTCCCGGCAGGCCGCGACAAGCTGATCGAACGCGGCATCCCCGCCCAATCGCACATCGATATGCATATGGTCGAGCGTGTCGTATCCATGCGTCGCCGACTCGAACACCGGACCCAGCAGCAGGCCGGACGCGCCTAGATCGCGCACGTACTCCAGCCAGGGAATTATCGCGTCAAGGCCGCGGCCATGGAACTGGCGCGGGCCGGCGGGCCTGATATCGGCACCGCAGAAGCCCAGCGGATACACGTGCCAGAACACCCCGTACTTCACCCAATCGGGCATTGTGCGGCTCGAATCCATGCTTACAACCACTGTGCACCTCCTGATTGACACCGTGTCCATTTTCGCACATCGCGGTGCGAATCCCGGGTAATCGGCATGAAACGCAGTCCGTGAACATGTGGCCAAGCTCACATATTGGGACATTTTCCTGAGGCGCTACATGCCGTGGCTACGCTTCCAACCAGTGCCATAAGCAGACGAGAGATACCCCAAAAGGGTCGCAATGAAGAGAACCTTTCCCGCAAAGGTTATTGAAGAGGAACAGAGGGTTATTATGACCACCGCCGCAGCCCAGGCCCCGGCACCTGGCAAGTTGGAATTCAAGGACGATTACACGCCGGACGAAGCCGAACGTGTGATTCGCAATTCGAAGGGACTGCCCGTAGGCGTGCGTCCCAAAATGGTATGGACATGGAAGAAGGCCCTGCTGTGGGCCGCCATCGCCATCGTATGTGCCTGCGGATGGGCGATTCTGGCCGTCTCGCGCGGTGAGCAGATCTCCGCCATCTGGTTCCTGGTCGTGGCGCTGAGCTCCTACGCCATCGCCTACCGCTTCTATGCCTATTACATCCAGATCAAGATCATGCGCACCGACGACGCGAACGCCACCCCGGCCGAGCGCGTGCATGACGGCGCGAACTTCGAACGCACCGACCGCCGCGTGCTCTTCGGCCAGCACTTTGCCGGCATCTCCGGCGCCGGACCGCTCGTCGGCCCGATCCTGGCCGCGCAGATGGGCTACCTACCCTCCACTCTGTGGATCATCCTCGGCGTGATTTTCGCCGGCGCCGTGCAGGACATGCTGGTGCTGTGGATCTCCGCCAAGCGCCGCGGTCGCTCTCTGGGCCAGATGGCCACTGATGAAATGGGTAAGTTCGGCGGTATGATCCTATCCATCTTCCTCGTGGTGATGACCGCCATCGCCATGGCATTTCTGGCGCTCGTGGCCATCAAGGCCATGGCCGCCTCGCCGTGGGCCGTGTTCTCCATCGGTATGACCATCCCGATCGCCCTGATCATGGGCTGCTACCAGCGTTTCCTGCGCCCCGGCCGTGTCATTGAGACCACGCTGCTCGGTTTCGTGCTGCTCGTGCTCGACATCGTCGCCGGCGGATGGATCGCCTCTATCCCGGCCGTGGCCGCCGTGTTCACACTGGACGCCAAGCAGCTCGTCATCGCCCTGGTGATCTACTCGTTCGCCGCCGCCGCGCTGCCGCACTGGCTGCTCGTCACCCCGCGCGACTACCTGTCCACGCTGATGAAGATCGGCACGCTCGTGCTGCTCGTCATCGGCATCATCATCGCCAACCCGTCCGTCAAGGTGCCGGGTCTGACCGAACTGGCCTCCACCTCCACCGGCCCGACCTTCTCCGGCAACCTATTCCCGTTCCTGTTCATCACCATCGCCTGCGGCGCCCTCTCCGGCTTCCACGGCGCGGTGAGCTCCGGCCTGACCCCGAAGGCCGTGGAGAAGGAGAACCAGATTCGCATGATCGGCTACGGTTCGATGCTCGTCGAATCGTTCACCGCCGTCATCGCGCTGATCGCCGCGATCACCATCTCGCAGGGCGTGTACTTCTCCACCAACATGTCCGCCGCACAGATCACCGCCGCATCCGGCGTGAGCATCTCCGCCACCTCCACGCCGGGCGAACAGGCCGATGCCGCCGTCAAGGCCGTGGAGTCGATGAAGGTCTCCGACATCGAAGGCAACCAGATGCAGGTCACCTGGGATTCCGTGGACGAGAACGGCGCGGCCAAGACCTACGAAGGCGCCGCGGCGCTTGAGCAGGCCGCCGCCGACATCGGCGAGACCTCCATCGTCTCCCGCACCGGTGGCGCCACCACGTTCGCCATGGGCATGGCCAACTTCCTCAAGTCCTACCTGGGCGGCCACGACTCGATGGCCTTCTGGTACCACTTCGCCATCATGTTCGAAGCCCTGTTCATCCTGACCACCGTGGACAACGGCACCCGCGTGGCCCGCTACCAGATCGGCGAAATGCTCGGCAACGTGCGCAAGCTCAAGAAGTTCGCCGACCCGACCTGGAAGCCCGGCAACATCATCACCACGCTGATCGCCACCGCGCTGTGGGGCGGACTGCTGTGGATGGGCGTGTCCGACGCGAACGGCGGCATCAACGCGATGGTGCCTATCTTCGGCATCTCCAACCAGCTGCTCGCCGCCGCCTGCTTCGTGCTGATCACCGTGTGTGTGGCCAAGATGGGCTACTGGAAGCACCTGTGGATACCGGTGGTACCGCTCGTGTGGGACATCGCCGTGACCTTCACCGCCGACTTCCAGAAGATCTTCGGGCCGCTGAGCTACTTCACCACCGCCTCCAAGTATCAGGCGCAGATCGACTCCGGCGAGCTGACCGGCGAGGCGCTGACCAACGCCAAGGCCGCGCTGTCCAACGCGTATCTGGACGGCGTGCTCTCCGTGTTCTTCCTGGTCATGATGGGCGTCTTCGTGGTAGTCGGCATCGTGGTCGTGGCGCGCACGTTCGCCGCTGGCAAGTACGGTGCCGAAACGACGTCCGAGGAGCCGTTCGTGGAATCCCAGTGGTTCGCGCCCTCCAGCCTGGTCGCCACCGCGCTTGAGAAGAAGGTGCAGCGCGAATACAGCGCCAAGCTGCATGAGCTTGTGCGGAACGGGCAGGTTGCAGCGTAGTGCGTCATTGGCTCCCCTTTTTTCAAGGGGAGCCAATAATCAGCGAAAGGAGACAAAATGCTCGGCAAACTCGTTGCCGTATGGCACGGCATCGTCTGGTATCTGCGTGAGATCAGCGGCGAGGCCCGCTACGACCATTATCTTGAGCATTTCGCGGCCGAGCATCCCGGCGAAACACCGATGAGCGAGGTCGAATTCATTCGCGCCCGCGAGGAATACGACCGTCTCCACCCCAATACCAGTTGTTGCTGCTGACAGGCCGCAATAGCATAACAACACCATAAAACCCGCGCGCCATGGGAACTACGTAGCCATTCTTCCGTTACAATCAGTGTGACGGCTTCCGCCCCCGAAGAAGAAGGTGTTAATTCCCCTTGGACGTCTCACTGGCGCATTTCCTCCAACAAGTGCTTTCCAACCCGGCTCTGACCGTCACAACGTTGCTGACGCTGGGAGTCATCTTCGTCAACGGCTGGACCGACGCACCCAACGCCATCGCCACCTGCGTGACCACACGATGCATGCGCGTACGCTCCGCCGTCATCATGGCGGCCATCTTCAACTTCCTCGGCGTCTTCATCATGACGCAGCTCAACGCCTCCGTGGCCTCCACCATCAGCAACATGGTTGATTTCGGCGGCGACACGAACGCGGCGCTCATCGCCCTATGCGCGGCGCTGTTCTCCATCGTCGTATACAGCGTGGGCGCCTCGCTGCTCGGCATACCCACCTCCGAAAGCCACAGCCTGATCGCCGGCCTGTCCGGAGCGGCCATCGCCATCCAAGGCGGCATCGGCGGCATCAACATGGGAGAATGGGTCAAGGTGCTCTACGGTCTGGTCGCAAGCCTCCTGTTCGGCTTCGCCGTCGGCTGGTTGGTATGCAAGGCCGTGACCCTGATTTGCGCTGGCATGGACCGCCGCCGCACCAACGGGTTCTTCACCTACGCGCAGATCGTGGGCGCGGCGGCCATGAGCTTCATGCACGGCGCGCAGGACGGCCAGAAGTTCATCGGCGTGCTGTTCCTCGGCATGGCGTTCTGCAATGGCCAACCCAGCGTGACCGGTGTGATGATTCCGATCTGGCTCATGATTCTGTGCAGCACCATCATGGGCGTGGGCACGTCCGTCGGCGGTGAACGCATCATCAAATCCGTGGGCCAGGACATGGTGAAACTCGAGAAATACCAAGGCTTCTCGGCCGATCTGTCAAGCGCGCTGTGCCTGCTCGTCATGACCGTGCTCGGCATCCCCGTCTCCACCACGCACACCAAGACCAGCGCCATCATGGGCGTGGGCGCGGTACGCCGCCTCTCCGCCATCAACTTCGGCGTGGTGCGCGACATGATGCTCACCTGGGTGTTCACCTTCCCTGGTTGCGGTCTCATCAGCTTCGTAATGGCCAAACTGTTCATGGTCGTGTTCTAGAAAGGAATCCACCCATCATGGCGAGACAAAAAGACACGTTCTACTTCGACGGATTCCGCCGCAGCGCGGACTACGCATGCCAGGCCGCGAAGCTGCTGTCCGAGGTCATGCACGACTTCAATCCGGGCCAGCTGCGCGAACGCATGGACAGCATGCACGCGATTGAGAAGTCAGCGGACGAGGTGCGCCACGACATGATGGACGAACTGGTGACCGCGTTCATCACGCCGTTCGACCGCGAGGACATCGACGAGCTCGGCCACGTGCTCGACGACGTGACCGACAGCATCGAAGGCGTGCTCAACCGCATGTACTACGACAACGTGACCGACATGCGCGACGACGCGGTCCAGATGTCGGATATGGTGGTGCGCGCCACGGAAAGCATCTGCGAGCTGGTCAACGAACTGCCGCGATTCCGGCATTCCAAGACGTTGCGCGAACTGGTGTTCGCCATCAACACGATCGAAACGGACGCCGACCACCTGTTCATCGAGTCGATGCGCACGCTGCACACCACCTGCACCGATCCGCTGCAGGTGTTCGCCTGGCATGACGTCTACCGTCACCTCGAACAGTGCTCCGACGACTGCGAGCGCGTGGCCAACACCATCGACAGTATCGTCATGAAAAACAGCTGAGGTTGGTTTTTCACAACCTCCCTCTGATGAGCCGAGCCGTGAAGAAAACGCCGGAGGCGTTTTTAGGCGAGGGTGAGTGACAACGAGCGAATAAGAGGTCAGCTGCAAGCTGTCCTGAATCGCGTTCGAGGTGGCATCGCGAAGCGATGTCGGAGGGAGAGGCCTACTTGACCAAAAGCCCCCTCACCTATGGGCGTTGAGCCAGAGGATGGCGAGTTGGGTGCGATTGGTCAGGCCGAGCTTGTCCAGTATCGCGCTGATGCGATTGCGGACCGTGCCTTCGCTCAGGAACAGTCTGGCGGCGATGTCGCGGTTATCGAGGCCCTCGGCGACCAGCGCGGTGATCTCACGTTCGCGCTCGCCAAGCAGGCCCTCGATGGAATCGGCGGTATCTCTGGAATCGTCGGAATCGGCAGGATCCGGAGTTCGTTCGGTGAGCTTGCCGAGCACTTCCGCGCCGAGCACCACCTGACCGGCCATCACCGCCTGCAGCGCGGGCCCGACCGCCGCCACATCCTGTTTGATGAGATAGCCCTTGGCGCCAAGTCCCATCGCCTGCGCGATATACGACTGGTCCGCAAACGTGGTCAGGAACAGTATGCGCGCGGCCGGGTCCGTGGCCAGAATCTCGCGCGCGGCATCCAAACCGCTGGTGCCGGGCATCTGAATATCGATCAGCAGCACGTCCGGTCGGCTCGCCGGTGTCTCGAAATAACGGCGCACGGCGGCGTCTCCGTCATTTGCCATCCATAGCACCTCGGCCGTGCCGGTGGCCGTCAGAATCGTCTCCAACGACTGGCAGACGATCGGATCATCATCCACGATTGCGATTCTCATCAATCCCTCGATTCCATGGTCCAACGCTTCTTCGGCACGGATACGAACACACGCCAGCCGTCCTCATACGGCCCGCAGACCGCGGTGCCGCCAAGGGCGCGCACGCGCGATTCGATATCCGCCAAACCCATGCCGCGCATCAGCTCATCGGCCGAACCACGCATATCGGCAACGCCGTCGGCGGCGAGTCGCGAGCCGACGTGCGTGGCGCGCATCGCACGCGGGCGGGCAGCGGCCGTCCGGGACCCATCGGACTCGGACACGGCCGGCCCCGGATCCTGAATGACCAACTGCCAGAACGCGGGGAAGTCACGCAACGTCACGCTCGCCTCGCGCGCCGCGCTGTGATGCACCACGTTCGACAATGCCTCGCGAATCACGGTCGCGAAACAGCGCGAGACCGGCGCAGGCGCCTTGGCGATATCGTTGGCCAGCGTCACGGCGAAACCGGGGGAGATGCCGTCGAACGACGTGACGGCATCATCGATCTGCGCGGCGAAATCAGTGCCATCATCCTCAAGATCATGCACCGAACGGCGCACCATCGTCATCGCATCATCCAACGTCGCACCCAACGTGGCGAACCCTTGCGCAGCGACCGTATCGTTCGTCGCCTTGGCCACCGTTTTGCCGGCCTGCGCCTGCATGATCGCGCGGGTCAGCAGATGGCCCACATTGTCGTGGATCTCCCGGGCGATACGCGTGCGCTCGCCGAGGGTCGCCATGCGAATCGACTGGGCGCGTTCCTCATCGATGTCGGCGATGCGCGAACGAGTGGCCCGCGAGGATTCGCGCGCCCTGTCCTGCGCGTGCAGCAACGCGCGCCGCGCCTCGTCCGAGGAGGCGCGGGCCCGGCCCAGAACGAATCCAAGCAGGGCGACCAGCGTCATCACCAGCGTCTGGAGACGGTCGGTGCCACGGGCGAACCAGAGCGCGATCAGCGGCAACACCCATATCCAGCGCGCGGCGGCCGAAAGCCACGGGGCCGAACGCATTGCATCGGCAAGGGAACGGCGAGAGGCCGCGGTCCGCGAGACACTGGGGGAGCGGCCACTTGCCGCAGTCCGCGCCCCAGCCCGGGCTCCGGTCGAGGCGAGGGCCGGCAGCCGTGCAGTATCGTAGGCGATGAGCGGCATGAACGCGCACCATGAAGGCACCGCCACGGCGATGACGAGATACGCCGTACACAAGACCCAAGACCATTGCGCGGGACGCAGCCATTCCACCAATCCGGCGACGGAAACGGCCAACAGCAGGCCGGCGATGAACACGCCATCGGACCGTAGCCCGACAACCAGGCCCAACACGAGTAGCAAGCCCATCTCGGCCAACACGCGCATGGCACCTCCCCGGCTCGACGCTCTTCCACCACCAGTCTAGCGGTGTGCGGAACACGACGAACTTGACGGGCGTGCGGAATTACCCGCATGACGGTCCAAGACAACGGGCCTACACTTCCCGAATAGATGAGGCACAAGCGTCGGATGTCGTCGACACAACCGTAAAGGGATGATACCGATGATTACGCAAAGCCACAGGGCGTCCAACTATTCGATGGACGAGATCAGCCTGATGCCGGTCGATAAGGTGTACAAGGCCATGCAGACCGACGCCGAAGGACTGTAATGACAAATGTCACGCCTGTACGGCCAAGTCGTGACGTTTGCCTGTGGCGGCGTCCGGCCCCTTCTTGGGATGATGGAATCGCCAAGGAAGGGAGTGGCTATGACAACCGACAACAGAGCTTCCGAACACGACTCGACAACCAGCCCGGCTCTGGCCGTGCACGTCAGCCAACTGGTCAAACGCTACGGCGACATGGTGGCGCTCGACTACTTTGACCTTGACGTGAACCAGGGCGAGATTTTCGGGCTGCTTGGACCGAACGGGTCCGGCAAAACCACCGCGATCAACTGCATCCTCGCGCTGCTCACCTACGATTCGGGCACGATTCGCGTGTTCGGCCAGCCGATGACGCCGACCTCCTACGCGCTGAAGCGCCGTATCGGCATCGTGCCGCAGAACGTGGCCGTGTTCAATGAACTGACCGTCACCGAAAACATCGACTACTTCTGCTCGCTGTACGTGCCGAAGAAAACTGACCGTGCGCCGCTGGTCGAGGAGGCCATCGAATTCGTCGGTCTCCAGGACTTCCGCAAGTTCCGGCCCGGCAAACTGTCCGGCGGTCTGCTGCGGCGCCTGAACATCGCCTGCGGCCTCGCGCACAAGCCTAACCTGATCTTCTTCGACGAACCCACGGTCGCCGTCGACCCGCAAAGCCGCAATTCGATTCTGGAAGGCATCCAGCGGCTCAACCAGGCCGGCGCCACGGTGATCTACACCAGCCACTACATGGAGGAGGTCGAACAGATCTGCGACCGCATCCTCATCATGGACCACGGCCGGCACCTGGCGCTCGGAACCGCCGACGAGCTCAAGAACATGATCGACACGGGCGAGCGCATCACCATCGAAACGCTCGATCTGGCGGATTCGGCGATGGCCGAGGTCCGTGCGCTGCCGTGCGTGATCGAAGCCACCTACGACGGCAAGGAACTCGACGTGCGATGCCGTCGCGGCGAACACAACCTGATCGACGTGCTCGACGCGGTGAAACGCTCCGGCGCCAACATCGGCCACCTGACCAGTCGCCCGCCCACCCTCAACGACGTGTTCCTCGAACTCACCGGCAAAGCACTGAGGGACTGACCATGCTCCCCTCAGTCGGCAAGCAAATAACTTGGCTCCCCTCTCCGAGGGGAGCTGTCACCAAAGGTGACTGAGGGGAGTTCCTGAGTAAGGAGACATCATGTGGACCACATTTCTGGTCGCATTGAAAGCGAACTTGCGTAACCGGTCGGCGTTGTTCTGGATGACCGTGTTCCCGATTGTGCTGGCGACCATGTTCAACGGACTGTTCGGCGGGCTGGCCGAAGCATACGAACTCAAGCCGGTGCCGATGGCCGTCATCGAAGACACCCGTTGGCAGCAGGCGGACGGTGCCCGCACCTTCGTAGACGCGCTGGCCGGGGAAACGGAATCGGCCTCAGACGACACGACCTACGCCGAAATCGACCAAAAGCTGCTGACCATCACCACAGTCGACACCGTGAAGGAGGCCGAACAACGGCTCGCCGACGGCACTGCCAACGGCTATCTGACCGCCGACAATAACGGCCGATTGGCGATGACCGTGAGCCGGGAAACCGCCGTCACAGCCAAGGACTCCACGCAAAACAGCGGACTGGACATTAGCCTCGCGGCCCTGCGCAGCGTCATCGACCTGTACAACCGCACCGACGCCGTTACCCGGCAGACCATCGCCGACAATCCACAGGCCGCGCTCAGCCGGAACTTCTGGAACAGCGTCGGGCAGAACGTCGACATGACCCATGAGACGACGCTCACGCATTTCCAGCCTGACGAGATCGCCCGATACTATTACGCGCTGCTGGCCATGTCCTGCATGATGGCCATGGGATACTCCATCAGCACAGTCGCCGCCGCACAGGCGAACCTGTCCGCGCTGGGCATACGGCGGACCGTAGCGCCGCTGAGCCGGGCCAAACAGCTCGTCGCGGGCTTCCTCTCCTGCTGGCTGTGCTCGTCGGTCGCCCTGTCCATCGCATTGGCCTATATCCGGCTCGCCTGCAACGTCTCGCTCGGCGGACGCGAACCGGCGGCGATCCTCGCGGTCATCATCGCCTCGTTCATGACCAGCTCAGCAGGCACCCTGCTCGGTGCGGTGCCGAAGCTCTCGTACAACACGAAATACGGGCTGTCGACCGGCATCTCCTGCACGCTGTCGCTGTTCACCGGACTGTACGGCGGGTTTGCCATGCAGATCAGCGACTGGATAGCCCGCAACGCGCCCATACTCGGCACCATCAACCCCGCACAGCAGGTGACGAACCTGTTCTACGACATCCTGTACTACGACAGCTACCGGCCGTTCATCACCACCTGCATCATTCTGCTGGCGATGAGCGCGGTATTCCTCTTGGCCGGCATCGCAATGCTGAGGAGGCAACGTTATGAACACCTGTAAAGCCACGCTGCGCGTGCTGTTCGCGCACCGGGTCTACCTGATGATCTACCTCGTATTCATAGGCATCCTGATGATGTCCATCAGCTGGGCGATGCTGACCTCCGCATCCGGCTCCATGTCCGCGGTGTTCGAATCGACCAAGACGCGCGTCGCCATCATCGACCGCGACTCCGACCGGGGTGATATCGCCACGTCGATGCGCGCCTACCTGCGCGATTCCAGCGAACTGGTGGACCTCGACGACACCAGCGAAACGCTGCAACAGGCCGTCGCCTCGAACTGGGTGGACCTGATCGTCATCATTCCCGACGGATTCGCTGACGATTATGTCGCCGCGGCGGCGGACGGCGACAATCCGCCGAACGTGGACACGGTTACCAGCTACGCATCCGGCTCCGGGTCGATGGCGCGGATGAACGTCGGCGGGTTCCTCTCGCTCACCCGCACCGCACTGATCGGCGCGCAGACGAGGGTCGACCAGGCGGCGCTCGCCGGCATGATGAACGCTACAGGAGGGGCCGCCGGTTTTGATGGCGCGAGTCTGGACCAAGACATGCTGGACTCGCTGCCGGAAGGGCAAGTCGACAAGCCGGATATCAAGGATCTGTCCCAGGCCGCCAAAATGGCCGCCGAATCGGCCAGCGATACAGACGTGAACCATCAGATCGCCGTGGTCGATACGCCGACCGAGGAGTCGGCAAGCGCTGCGGATACGGCGGTCAGCGGATTCGGCGGCACCATGAAAACCGCGCTGTACCCGCTGTCCCTGGCGATGACCATCTGCGGATCGATGATCCTGGGCGCGTTCACCACCGGCGAGGTGCGGCGGCGTCTCACCGCCTCGCCCCGACGCATGGTCCTGATGGGACTCCAGCGGTTGCTGACGTTGGGCGGATTCGCGCTCGTCGTATGCGTCGGCTATTTGGTGCTGTCAATCGGTCTGATGATGGCGGCGGGGCTCGATCCGTTGCACCTGAGCGTCGGGGGAGTGCTGATGACGTTCGGCGCGACCTGCGTGTACGCGCTGATGACCGTCGCCTGCGGATTCATGCTCAGCGAGTTCGGGCTCTCGGAAGAGGCGGCCAACGGGTTCGCCAACATCTTCGGCCTGCTCATCATGTTCACGTCGGGTGTCGCATTGCCGATTGACATGATGCCCGGCGTGATGGTGACCATAGCCAAGTTCCTGCCCGGCTGGTGGTATTGCACCGCGATCGACAACGCGCTCGGCTTCGGCACGGCGGCGGAAACCGGCATAAGCGTCGCCGGCTGGTCCGGCTCGCTGGGATTGGTCGCACTGTTCGGTGTGATGTTCATCTGCATCGGCCTGGCCGCCGGCCGCTTCCGCCGATCCCGCCCCGCCCTGGCCGCGCCTGCCACCACGCAGCTGGCCGAGTGAGAAATCAGCCTTTCAACCGATACCGCTGTACCGGGTCGTCGGCGAACTTGACTTGGGCGACCCGCCCTTCCTTCATCAGCTCGCGCATACCGGATGTGGCGGCCAGCGGCGTCAACTGCAGTTCGCGCATGATCTCCTTGACGCTCATGGCCGAATGCCGCTCCAGTACGGTCATAATCGCCTTGACCACGTCGCCCGGCGAACTGTTCGCCATCGTGCGCTGCTTGGTGATGGTCATCGTGAACGTGTTGATGTCGTTGCGCGTGGTCGCCGGCTCGATGCCGGCCTCGCGCAACGCGGCGGCGATGCGCTGGTAGCCGTCGCCGCCTTCCGGGTTCACAAACCCGCCGCCCGGATACGGCGTGGACTCCAGCAGCGTGAACAGGAACTGGTTTCGGGTGGAGACGAACGGCGCGCCCGTCACCGGATGAGGGCTCGCCAGCACATCATGTGTCACCATGCCGTACAGGCCACCCGGATTGGTGATCTCGATGCGATCGGTGAACACGCTGATATGCACCTGCGTGCCGCGCGCATCGGGCGAATAATCACGGTGGGTGAGCGCGTTCGCAATCGCCTCGCGCAACACGAGCGGCGGATAGTCGGGCTTCTTCGCGCCAATCCAACGCATCAACGAGTCGACCGCATCGTCGATCATCACCGGAATCGAACCGACCACCGACTTCGAGGCGACCAATCGTTCGTCGCCCCGGAACACATCGTCCCGGCTCGTCCCCGGAAACACGGCTATCGAAATGCCGAGCCGCGGATAGAACTTCTGCGGATAGCGGCCCAACGCCAGCAGTCCGGCCAAGGTGGGGCGCAGGATTCCGCCGACCTCCGACTCGTCGGAATCATCATGGCGCAACACCTGCAGATCCAGCAGCACATCGATGCCGTCTCGGTCGGCGAACACGCGCGGATGCTGTTCGCGCACGCGTGCCAACAGTCCGGCAACAAGCTGCGGGTCGAGGTCATCGGTCGTGGCGTCGGGCACGATATCCAGATCGTATGTGGGCTGCAGATGCTCCTCGATGAGCCGGTCGACCTCATAGGAGGTCATGCGCCGGTCGCCGTCGCCGGTACGGATGAACGAGCCGCCGTGCGGTCCGAGCGCGGTGGTGAAGCAGGGCTTGTCGCGCGGCAGCATCTCGTCGATGCGCGCGAACACCAGATTCGCGCCTTCGAACGGGCAGGTGACGATCACGGGCCGCACCACCGGCGTCATCTTCTCGCACGCCTGGCTCAGCGCCTCCTGCATGGCGCGCGCGTCGAATCCCTCGACCGGCGTGAACCCGTTCTTTTCGGACAGGCCCAGGATAATCCAGCCGCCGGAGCCATTGGAGAACGCGGACAGCGTATCGGTGATGGTCGAGGAGATCTTGCGCTTGCATTCCTTGACCTCGCACTGTTGCGTATCGTTGCCGATCAGACGCATGAGTTCGATCAGCTCAGTCATTTTGGCAGTATAGTCATCGACCATGGCGGCCTCCTTGAAACCATTGTGCCCCATAATCCGCCGCCCGCTCGCCTCCAGCCCCGCCAGTTCACCCCAATTCATGCAGAATTCATGGGCCAAACCAGACGAAACGAACGTCGATGTAGGGTTCGGTTCCGCGTGTTCGCCGATGATATCGGCCGGTCGAGGCGGGCGGGCTATGTTGGGTGGCGTGGGAATCTTGCGCGTGATTGATGCTACGGCTGTGTGCTTCGCTCTGGGTATATCCGGCCCGATCAGCGGGACTCAGCCAATGTGATGCCGCCCGCAGCCATCTGCTTGCGGGCCGCAACACCGAGCTCCTCGCTGACCGGTACGGTCAGGTCCTCGAACACGGTGACCTCGAAACCGAGCTTCCCGGCATCGAGCGCGGTGTCCTTGACGCAATGCGATTCGGCGATGCCCACCACATCCACGCGACTCACGCCGGCGGCCTTCAGCGCATTGGCCAGCGTCTTGCCGGCGGATTGCTCGGCCGTGACCTCCTCGCGGGTCTGGATACGGTCGGTATTGTCCTCGATGCCCTCAAAACCGGAATATGCCGCCGAATACTGGCCCTTCTTGAAATGATGCTGGATATTCAGCGCCTTGATCGCCGTATGCAATTCGGCGTTCGGCGTGCCGGCCGCACCATGCTTCGGCCACGTGTCCACGAAATCCGGTTCCGCCGACCAGTGCGCGCCCGGCTCGATATGCCAGTCCTGCGTGGTTGCGATATACGCGTACTCACTGCGATGCGCGTTCACATAATCGGCGATCCGCTCGGCGACCGCGTTGCCGCCTTCGACTCCCAGTTCGCCGCCTTCACAGAACGTCGGCTGCACATCCACCACAATCAGTGCCTTGGTCATCGTCATTCCCCCTATTGCCTTGGATTCGTTTTGAATATTGTCTCGAACTCGACGTGCGATTGCTCTCATCATAGCCATGCGCGGCCCTGTGGGGAAACGTTCGGGCTTACACTGCAAGCAGCAATCGAATACAAGAACCAGGGGAGGGTGACCAAGACCATGCTGGACCATCTGACGTTGCACGTGAAAGACATCGACCGTAGCATCACATTCTACAAACAGGCGCTCGCACCGCTCGGCTATATCGTCAAGGCGCATCATGAGCCCACGCTCGGATTCGGCGTGGATGACGGAACCCTGCACTCCGATTTCTACGTGTCGCCGTTTGACGGGCCGGAGGCGGGGGCTTCGCCGGTCACGCCGGTCACACACATCGCGTTCCTGGCTGACAGTCAGCAAGCCGTGCAGGCGTTCCATGCAGCCGCGCTCGCCGCCGGCGGCCGAGACAACGGCGCTCCCGGTCCGCGCCCGTACCATCCCGGCTATTACTCCGCATTCGTGCTGGACCCGGATGGCAATAACATCGAAGCCGTCGTGGATTGGGCTCATTCGAACGAGTAAAAATCATATCCGTATCGTGCCTCAGGCGGCATCGACGGCGTAGGCTCCAGTCAGTCGGATTTGTGGTCGCGACGGCGTTATAGGTCACATCACGCAAGCGTGACGGTGACGGTCTGTTCGGCGGTTTCGGTGCCGGTCCATGTACCGGCTTTGCGGTTCCAATCCATGCCGTCCGCGTGCAGTGCGTCAATGCCGTATTGACGTGCATGCGTGACCAGCCAGCCTGCCGTCTGCCAGCAAAGTCGAGTGCGGTTGTCGGCGGACAGGCCGTCCGGCAGCGTGATCGTCAACGTTGTGCTGGCCGTATTGGTCGCAGCGCCGTTGTTCGTGCCGGTTTTGCCATTTGGGGGCGCAACCGAGACATTGACATTCGGCAGTGTACCGCCTATGGCGGCAACCAACCCGTCCGCGTCCGAGGAGATTGCTGGTTCCAACGCGCACGTGACGTCCGCCGACCGTTCACCGGTCAGCCCCGAGGCCCAAGCGCGTGCCATCGCATCCCATGTGGCATATAGTTCCGGGTAGCCTGAGCGCTGCACCTCCTGCGCGGCGTCCTCCACCGGAATCGTCTCCCAACCCGGCACCTGCAGCAGATGGTCGTAGAAGATGTTTGTCGCATAGGTCATGTCGGACACCTGCTCCGCCGTGCCCCAGCCTTGGCTGGGCCGCTGTTGGAACAGGCCGAGCGAATCCAAGTCGCCGTAGTCCAGATTCGTCAGCCTCGACTCCTGCATGGCCGTGGCGATGGCCACCGTCGCCGCGTGATCCGGCAGTCCGCGCGTGACGGCGATGTTCGCAATCAGCGCCGCGTTCTGCGCCTGATCAGGCGTCAAGGTGCGGCGGGCTCCGTCGGACGACACCGCCGCGCAATATGCTTCCTCGGCCGTGCGCGCGGTCTCGCGAGGCGTGAATAGCCGTGGCAGCAGCGTCCATGCCGCGATCAGCACCGCAACAACAAGTATGACGGCTGCAATCAGCGCGCCCGCGCCATGGGAGCGGCGTCTGCCGTACCGCACCTGTTGTCCCATTACGCCTCCAATATTTCGGTGTCATGGCTGACCGTGACCGGCTGGCCTATGCAGCATGCGGGATTTGCCGTGTTCCGGCTCGGCCGTCATCATGACAGCGTGGCATATCCACCTGAACGGTGGCTGCGCCATCACGCGACTTTGTGACAATTCTTCACGCTTCCTGACATCCGCGCAAATCAGCCCCTCGAAACCGAGAATGGCGGTCGGGATTGCTCCGACACCAAGGGAGCTGCTGCCGCTATTGTGTGAAAGGCGATTTGTACCGGGTTGAAGGAGAGGAACACATGGCGCAATTGCAGCCGTACTGCGCGATTGAGGGCAATGATGATGGATTGCCCGTCGTGTTCGTGCATGGCATGGGTGTGGACCATCGTTCGCTGATGATGCTCGACAAGGCGTTTGACGGCAATGATTCAATTCGCCGTATATATCTGGATCTGCCCGGTTTCGGCCGTACGCCGGCATTGCCCGAGCATGCCTGCGGGCTGCCGGAAATGGCGGATTGGCTGCAAACGGCCATTGACGGTCTTGTCGGTAAAGCGGCTCCATTCGCCATGGTCGGCAACTCGATGGGCGGTGCGCTTGTCCGCGAAGTATTGGCGCGCGAACCTCGCCGAGTGGCCGGTATGGCATTGATCGCGCCGGTCGTGGACCCGCAGCATGCCGGCCGGCATGTGGCCGAACATGTGGTTGCACAGCCCAATCCCAAGCTGACGCACTCCTTGCCGCAGGAACAGGTGTTCGATTTCATTACCATGGGCGTCAACCAGTCATTCGACGCGTGGCGACGCTACCAACGGTTCATCCTGCCCGGCGTGGCGTTGTGCGACCGTGCGGCATGCGAACGACTGGATCAGCGCTATTGGCTGGCCGATAATCCCGAGGAAATGCTCGGCACATATGCGGGTCCGGTGCTCATCGTCACCGGCAAGCAAGACCAGATCGTCGGATACGAAGATCAGCAAGCCCTGTTGCCGCACTATCCCAACGCCACCTTCGTGACGCTGGACAATGCCGGTCACAACGCGCACATCGACCAACCCGAAGCCGTCATCACGCTCGTGCGCGAATGGGTGGCTCATATGGCGTTCGCTCCGTTGAGCTGACGGTCTGCTGACAGTCTGCCGAAGCCTATATGTATACGAGCGACCAATGCCGGTTGACGCAATACGCCTTGCAAGGTATATCGTTTTTCGATATAGTCACATCGATGTTCGCGGTGTCGCCAAAAAAAACGTCGGCACCTGAAAGGACCGGGCTATGAAAAACTACATGAACCGATGGGTGTTGCTCGCGTTGAAAGCCATCGTGATTCTGGTCTGGCTGGCCTGCCTATGGGGCCAACTATTCGCCGTACCGGGATTGAGCGGCGCGCTGGCCGGCCTCTACCCGAGCCAGACGTCGATGCGCTGGCCATATCTCATTATGGGCGTGCTGTTCCTGTTCTGCATCGAAGCGGCGTTCGTGGCCGTATGGAAACTGTTCTCCTTGTCCGGCTCGGGCGCGAACTCGAGCAGGTGATTTGAGATGACGATTCGCATCAATCTCGACGTCATGATGGCCAAACGCAAGATTGGCGTCGGCGAGCTCGCCGAACAAATTGGCATCACTCCCGCCAACGTGTCCATTCTGAAGAACGGACGTGCCAAAGCCGTCCGCTTCACCACGTTGGACGCCATCTGCAAGGCACTCGACTGCCAACCCGGAGACATCCTCGAATGGGAAGATGACGATTGATCGACACGCCACCGGCTCGAACTCATGGTTCAACTTGTAGTCTCTCCCAAAATCAATGATACCCTATCATCCTGCAAGACGATAGGGCATCATCATGTGATTATGCGCAGCTGATATGTTGCGTTGTTATCACTCGGCGTCCGCGGCCGGTGCCTCCTTGGGCGCAGAGAGGAAGTGCTCCTCGCTGGGCAGCACGGTGTTCAGGATCACGGCCACCACGAACGCCACGGCGATGCAGTTCGAGGCGAAGATTTGTTGGAACAGTGCCGGGAACTGCGTGAAGATGTCGCTCACCTGGGTGAAGCCGATGCCGATGGTCAGCGAAAGCGCCGCAATCGTGATGTTGCGCTGCGTGAAGCCCGCCTCGGCAATCATCTGGAAGCCCGAAAGAATGATGTTGCCGAACATCATGATCGTGCAGCCGCCGAGCACCGCCTGCGGCAGCGAGTTGAACACCTCGGCGATGGCCGGCACGAAGCTCGCCAGCACCAGAATCAGTCCGCCGGAGAGAATCACCTTGCGGTTGACGACCTTGGTCATGGCCACCAATCCGATGTTCTGTGCGAACGAGGTCAGCGGCAGACAGCCGAACAGGCCGGATACGGTGGAGATCAGGCCGTCGCCGGCGATGGCGCCCGCGGTCTCGCGTTCGGTGGGCGTACGGTTCAGGCCCACCTTGGTCAGCGCGGCGGTGTCACCCAGCACCTCGACCGAGGAGACGACGTAGAGCAGGCCGATGGAGATGATCGAGCCCCAGTCGAACTCAGGCTTGAACGGCATGAACTGCGGCACGGACACGATGGCGAGGTTCTGGAAACCGGAGAAATCGACCTTGCCCATGCAGATAGCCGCCACATAGCCGACCACCAGACCGAACAGCACGGACAGCTGCTTGGCCGTGCCCTTCATCAACAGCTGGAACGCCAGGCAGGCAACCAAAGATATAAGCCCGAGCGTCAGGTTCTGCCAGGAACCGAAGTCCTTGGCTCCGCTGCCGCCGCCGAAGCTCGTGGCACCCACGTTGAGCAGCGAGAAGCCGATCGACGTGACCACGATGGCGGAGACGATGGGCGGCACGAACCGACGCCAATACTTGGCCGTCAAACCCAGCACAAGTTCCAGCAGACCGCCGACCATTACCGCGCCGACCACCGCGCCATAGCCCTTGTCCGCGCAGATCGCCACGGCGGCCGCCACGTAGGTGAAGGAGATGCCGGTGACCATCGGAAGTCGCGAGCCGATGAGCCACGCGCCGTACAGTTGCAGGCAAGTGCCCAGGCCCGCAACCAGCAGGCCGGACTGGATGATGGTGGCCGATTGGGCCGGGGTCATCTTCGCGGCCGAGGCGACGATGAAGATCGGGGCGAGGTTCGCCACGAACATGGCCATCACATGCTGCAGGCCGAACGGAATGCCCTTCCAGAAGGATACTGGCGCGTCCAGCGAAGACAACGCCTCAAAGGATACGGAATGATTGGTTTTCTTCTCTGACATGATTCTCTTCTTCTCTCTGTTGCTCCCGCCGGCGGGAGCAGCCAATGTGCTCAGTGCCTAAATGTGATTTCGCCGGTCTCGGGATTCATGGACTCGACGATGGCCAGCGAATCCACATCGTAGCCTTCAGCGCGCAGCGCGTCACCGCCGCCCTGGAAGCCCTTCTCCACGGCGATGCCAATGCCCTCGACCGTGGCACCGGCTGCTTCGCACAGATCGATCAGACCGCGCAACGCCTTGCCGTTGGCCAGAAAATCGTCAATAAGCAGCACATGGTCGCCGGCGTTCAGATACTTCTTGGCCACGATCACCGGGAACTCCTTCTGCTTGGTGAAGGAATAGACCGTGGTGGTGTACTGGTCGCCGTCAAGGTTGATGGACTGCGCCTTCTTGGCGAACACCACCGGCACATTGCCGAAATGCTGGGCCGCCACACACGCAATGCCGATGCCGGACGCCTCGATGGTCAGAATCTTGGTGATGTGCTTGCCGGCGAAATGAGCGGCCCATGCCGAACCCATGCGGTCGAACAGGCGTACGTCGCACTGGTGGTTCAGAAACGCGTCCACCTTGAGCACATTACCCGCCTTCACCGTTCCCTCGCTTTGGATTCGCTCCTCAAGTTCCTGCATTGAACCTCCCATTGTTGTATGTCAGTGAATGATATGGATACTCGTAAGTGTACGTTGTCCTGCGCTGACCCGTGCATGTGGTAAACATGAATGTCGCGATTCAAAGGGAGGCAACAGTGTACGACGAGCCGGAAGTCATCGCACGCAGCGCACAGGAACTCGTGGGCGACCTGAACCCGCAGCAGGCGGAAGCCGTGCAATACCGCGGTCAGGCGCTGCTGATCGGAGCCGGTGCAGGCTCCGGCAAAACCCGCGTGCTGACCCGCCGCATCGCCTGGATCTTGAGCCAGTTCGGCGCATGGCCGAGCCAGATTCTAGCCATCACCTTCACCAACAAGGCCGCCGCCGAAATGCGCGAAAGACTCGGCTCGCTGATCGGCCCGGTGGCCCAGCGCATGTGGGTCTCCACCTTCCACTCCGCCTGCGTGCGCATTCTGAGGCGCGACGGCAAGTCCATCGGACTCAAGTCCGGCTTCTCCATCTACGATTCCGCCGACTCCGAGCGACTCGTCAAAATCATCGCCACCGAATTCAACCTCGACATCAAGCGCTACACTCCACGCTCGATTCTCGGCCATATCTCCGACCTCAAGAACAATCTGACCGGTTGGAAGGAAAACCTCGCCGTTCACGCGCCCGACTTCACGCCCGGCCAGCGCGGCTACCAGTTCGGCACGGTGGGCGACCTTGAAGCCATCTACGCGGTGATCTACGCCGAATACGAGTATCGCTTGGCCCTGGCCAACGCCGTCGACTTCGACGATCTGATCGGCCGCACGGTCGAGTTGCTGCGCACTGACCCGGCCGTCGCCGAGTACTACCATCACCGCTTCCGTTACATTCTGGTCGACGAGTATCAGGACACCAACCACGCCCAGTACGTGCTCGTGCGCGAGCTGGCCGGCGTGGACACGGGGGAGAAGGCCATCCCGGGCGCGCCTAACGCCGGCAAGTCCGGCCCCGCCTGGATCACCGTGGTGGGCGATTCCGACCAGTCCATCTACGCGTTCCGTGGTGCCGACATCCGCAACATTCAGGACTTCGAGCAGGACTTCCCGAACGCCAAGACCATCATGCTCGAACAGAACTATCGTTCGACGCAGACCATTCTGGATGCGGCCAACGCGGTGATCAGCAACAACGAGGGCCGCAAGCCCAAGAAACTGTGGACCGCGCTCGGCAAGGGCGAGCCGATCGTCGGCTACGCGGCGGACAACGCCCAGCAGGAGGCCCAGTGGGTGGCCACCGAAATCGCGCGCCTGCACGCCGAAGCGGGCATCGCCTACTCCGACATGGCGATCATGTACCGCGCCAACGCCCAATCCCGCTCGCTCGAAGAGGCGCTGATCAACACGAATCAGCCGTATCAGCTCGTCGGCGGCACCAAGTTCTACGAACGTCGCGAAATCAAGGATGCGCTGGCCTATTTGCAGGCGCTCGTCAATCCGGACGACGATGTGAATCTACGCCGTATTCTCAACGTGCCCAAGCGTGGGCTTGGCGACCGCGCCGAAGGCGTGCTGCTCGCCTACGCGCGTGAGCATGGCACCAGCTTCTTCTACGCACTCATGCACTTGGATGAGATCGAGGTGCCGACACGCACCGCCACCTCGCTACGAGCATTCCGCGATCTGATGGGCGCGCTCTCGCAGTTCACGCGCGCGCACGACTCCAAGCCCAGCGAGATCGTGGCCGAAGTATTGGAGAAGTCGGGCTTAAGGGCCGAACTCGAGAAATCCGTGGACCCGCAGGACGCCTCCCGTCTGGAGAACCTCTCCCAGCTGCAGTCCACTGCCGCCGAATTCGAACAGAACACGCCTGACGCCACGTTGTCCGCATTCCTGGAGACCACCGCGCTTGTGGCCGACTCCGACCAACTACCCGGCGAGGCGGAGGACTCCGGCAAGGTGACGCTTATGACCTTGCACACCGCCAAGGGCCTCGAATACCCGGTGGTGTTCCTGACCGGCATGGAACAGGGCACCTTCCCGCATTCGCGTTCGATGGAAGACACCACTGAACTGCAGGAGGAACGCCGACTCGCCTATGTGGGCATCACGCGCGCCAAGCAGCGACTGTATGTCACGCGCGCCGCCGTCCGCTCCCAGTGGGGCCAGGCCGCCGATATGATGCCCAGCCAGTTCCTCGACGAGATTCCGGATTCGCTGATTGATTGGAAACGCCGTGAAGCCGGCGTGGAGCGTATGCGCGCCAGCTGGGAGACCGATGGATTCGCCGACGATTTGGGCGGCTGGGATGATGACGATTTTGGCGGCGCCGCGTTTGGCGGGTCGTCGACGTTCGGCTCGCGTGGTTCGTCCGGTTCGGGTTCGTCCTATGGGTCGCGGTCGCGGTATGGGTCGTCGTATGGCTCGGGTTCCGGCTCTTCGTCGTATGGTTCCCGTTCATCGTCGTATGGTTCCCGCTCCGGCTCGTCCTCCTATGGTTCCCGCTCCCGTTCGGGTTCGTCCTATGGTTCTTCAGGCTCCGGTTCGAGGTCGTCCTACGGGTCGCGTTCCCGTTCCGGTTCTTCGTCCGGTTCATATGGTGGCACCCGTGGCGGCAAAGTCACCACGCGTCGTACCGCACCGAAATCCGATTCGACCGGCTCTGCCGTGCCTAGCTCGAAGCTCACCAAGGACAATGGCCTGAATATCGCCGACTTCGCCGTGGGCGACATGATCAGCCACGACCAGTACGGTCTCGGCAAGGTCACCGACGCACAAGACAAGGGCCGCAATTCGGTAATCACCGTGGACTTCGGCTCCGCCGGCGTCAAACGCCTCATGCTCCGCGTAGCGCCGATTGAGAAGTTGTAGATAAATTGGCCCCTCTGACGAGGGGCTGAGTTATATACCAAATAAATTCGCAAAAAACAAGACTTGTGTTCTTCATCACAGTGTGGGCATAATGCGGAGGTTGTGCCTACGAGCCCTGGGAACAGGGGAGAGGAAAAAGTAGTTATGAAGAACAAGCTGTTTGCATCCGTGCCCAATATTCTGTTCGGCGCGCTGATCACCATCGCGCCCCAGACCTTTGCGCACGCCTGCACCGGCCATGACATGCCGGGTGCCTGCCACTACTCGCAGCAGGCGGCCACCGGCATCGGCGTCGTCATCCTCGTGTTCGGCGTCGTGGCTTTGTTCGTCGCCCCGCAGATTCGCATCGGCCTCAATATCGCCGCCGCAGCCGACGCCCTGCTACTACTCGCCGTACCCACCTTTCTGATCGGCATCTGCAAGGGCGCGATGATGCACTGTCGCATGGTTATGCTGCCCACGCTCATCGTGCTCGGCGTGCTCATCATCGTGTTCGCGGCCATCGCCATCTGGCTCGACTCTCGCGCCGCCAAGCGCAACTGATCGAGCAGACGGCCGGAGCCCAGCCATTCCGAACGCTGGACTCCGGCCTCGCTTATTGCAACCGCACTATAAGCAACATAAGGATTCATCGTGCCATCCCATATCGCATTGCGCGGCCTTCCGATTGAAAACCTCAAACGCAAGCCGTTCCGCACCGGCGCACTGCTCGCCGTCGTCACCATCCTCGCGCTGACATTCTTCGGCGGCACCATGCTGACCATGAACCTCAACACTGGCATGACCAGTATGGAAAAGCGCCTGGGCGCCGACCTCATGGTCGTGCCGCAAAACACCGTGCAGAAGGCCGAAGCGCTGCTCACCAACGGCAATCCCAGCACTTTCTATTTCACCAAAGACATCGCCGACGAGGTCATGCAGGCCGACGGCATCGCACAGGCCACCGAACAGACCTATATATCATCGCTGGCCGCCGCCTGCTGTGCCGAAAAGCTGCAGATCATCGGTTACGACCCGGACACTGACTTCGTCATCGAACCATGGGTCGCCTCCCAGTTCGAAGGCCCCCTTGAAGACGGTCAGATGATTGCAGGCGCAAACGTCAACGTGTCCACCGACGGCACCATCGAACTCTACGGCCGTTCATGGCCGGTCGTCGCCCAGCTCGCCAACACCGGCACCAGCCTCGACAACTCGGTGTTCATCAACCAAAACACCGTGCCCGACATGGTCGCCGCCTCGGCCAAGGTCTCCAAGCAGGTCATGTCCGCCGAATATGCCGGCAAAGCCGTCTCCACCGTGATGATTAAGACGCAGCAGGGGTACGAAGCGCAGACCGTAGCTGAGAACATCAAGCGTCTTGATTCCCGATTCGCCGATTTGGGGTACGTATACCCCGGCGGCATCACCGCCAACACCAGAACTTCGCTGACCGCGCTTGTCACCTACCTCAAGATTTTCGTGGCGGTGATCTGGGTAATGGGCGTGATTGTGCTGCTCGCCGTATTCGCCTCGTCGGTGAACGAACGCAAACGCGAATTCGCGTCCCTGCGCATCATGGGCGCCACGCGCGGCATGTTGAATGCCATCATTCTGAAGGAATCCGCCATCATCGGTCTGATCGGTGGCGTAATCGGCGTCGGCGCGGCCAGCCTGGTGATTTTCCCATTCAGTTCGCTGATCGGCAAACAGCTTCAATTGCCGTATCTGCAAGCCAGCCCGGTTGCGGTGATCGGATTCATTGCCGTGACCATTGTGTGCTCTACGGTCATCGGCATCATCGGTTCGCTGGCCACCATGTGGCGTCTCGGCCGGCCCGAAGCCTACCTGACCCTGCGAGAGGGGGAGTGATATGACTGAGACAACTACGCCGCTTCAGCCGACCACGGTTGAGCCGACCAAGCTCCAGCCGACCACGCCAGCTCAGCCGAACGCGCCGACTGCGCCGGATTCGCCGCACGTAACCGAGACGCCCTCCCCGGACCATCTGCTGACCTTGACGGACCTGACCCGCCAGTTCGTCCGCCGCGGCACGCCGTTCGACGCCGTCAGCCACGTGAACCTCACCGTCGATGCCGGCGAATTCATCGCCATCGTCGGCCGGTCGGGCAACGGTAAAAGTACGTTGATCAACATGGTCGCTGGGCTGATTCGCCCGACCTCGGGAACCGTGAGCGTGGCTGGACGCAATGTGGCCGACTTGGGCGATAAAGCACTGTCCGTGCTGAGGAATCGCACCATCGGATTCGTGACTCAAAGCCAGACCCTGCTCGGCAACCTGACCGTGCTCGACAACGTGATTCTGCCCGCAACGATGTTTCCGGAGCCGCTGCCGTTCGCCCAAAACGCAGAAGCAACGGATGCCGTGGCGCAAGCCGCTGCCACCAATGATGAAGCGGCCGCCGATTCAGCCGCCGACCCGTTCATGCCGGATGTCATTGCGCCAATCACAGACCAGGAAAACACGCCGTCAAACACGGCTGCGAGCCGTTCGGACCTGTTCGCCACCCGAGCTCGCACGCTGTTCACCCAGCTTGGTGTTGCCGATCTGGCAGACAGCTACCCGCGCGAGCTGTCCGGCGGTGAAATGCGGCGCGTCTCCATCGCCCGCGCGCTGATGAACCAGCCGAGCTTGCTCATCGCCGACGAGCCGACCGGCGACCTCGACCAAGAGAGCACCGACATCGTAATGCGTCTGCTCAGAGACCAAGCCAACAACGGCACGGCGATTCTCATGGTCACCCATGATCCCGATGCACTCGAATACGCAGATCGGGTGTATCGCATGGACGCCGGAGTGCTGTCCATAGCCTCGGTGTAATATGGTCTGCTGGTGTCTGCCAACAGGTAGATACCGTCTGGAGTCATAGCCCATCAGCGGGTCGGCGGTAGGTAATCGCAAGAAAACCAACCCGTTCGTGTTTATTCACGACGAAGCGCTGGGGAGGCCCGACTCAGCGCTTGTTAGGCATATGCAAGGCAAGCGTTCCGTTCAGATAACGACAGAAGGATTAATCCAATGACGAACGTTCAGCGTTCTCGCCGTCAGGTGCGTCTGTCTCGCGCCCTCGGCATCGCACTGACCCCCAAGGCTCAGCGCATCTTCGAAAAGCGTCCGTACGCTCCTGGCGAGCACGGCCGTGACCGCCGCCGCACCGAGTCCGATTACGCGGTGCGTATGCGCGAAAAGCAGCGTCTGCGCGCTCAGTACGGCATCTCCGAGAAGCAGCTTCGCGCCGCTTACGAGAAGGCCACCCGTACTGCCGGCCAGACCGGTAACGCCATGCTGACCGACCTCGAGACCCGTCTCGACAACCTGGTGCTGCGTGCCGGCTTCGCCCGCACCACCGCCCAGGCCCGTCAGTTCGTGGTGCACCGTCACATCCTCGTTGACGGCAACATCGTGGACCGCCCGTCCTACCGCGTCAAGCCCGGCCAGACCATTCAGGTGAAGGCCAAGAGCCAGACCATGGTTCCGTTCCAGATCGCCGCCGAAGGCGTGCACCGTGACGTGCTGCCTGCGGTCCCCGGCTACCTCGACGTGAACCTGCCGTCCCTGAAGGCCACTGTGACCCGTAAGCCGGAGGTCGAAGAGATCCCGGTGCAGGTCAACATCCAGTACGTGGTCGAATTCTACGCCCGCTGATCCGGGCCCTCTGGTCAACAAATCCAGGACATACCGCTCGAACCCCGCGCTTCTTTCGAGAAGCCGCGGGGTTCCTGCGTTGTAGGGCGATTACTGGCCGCACACCGCCTGGCGAATCATCGTCGCGTACGCATAGGCACCGGTCATATTCGGATGAATGCCGTCATCGTTGAGGTATTCGCTATGACCTTCGCTATACCCATGCCAATCGATGATGCCCACGTTCTTGTTCTTCTTGGCGGCCTCACGCAGCATCGTATTGTTGTTGTTCTCCTGCCACGGGTATGGCATACGGATGGTGATGAAGTATGTCGGCTTGCCGCCGGTCAGGTCAATGAGCTGTTGCACTTCCTGCTCATTCGAAATCACGCCGTTCGTGCCGAGGCCAAACACCACCACACTGCCACTGTGGCCGGCAGCGGTGTCCTGCTGATACACATCCACCGCCTGCGGCAGCTGACGGTTCGGCAGGCCATCGATAAAAGCGTTCGGGAATGCGGCCTGGATAGCGTCCGAAGTACCCGACGTCACTGAATCGCCGACCATCATCATATCCGCGTTGCAGCTTTCCGTTGCCGGATCATAGGCGTACTTCGAAATGTCAAGATTGTTTGGCACCTTTTCCGCAATCGGTTTGATGATGGGCGGCTGAGAATCCGAACCGTTCTTATTCGCGTCAGCGGTATTGGTTTCGCCGTTCGCGGCATTTATGGCAGAAGACTCGGGCTCGGGCTTCGCCGGTTTCTTGACCGGCTTGGCGGGTGCCGCGAGTTCGGGGCGCAGCTGAATGGCTCGCGCTTGAGCGATGCCATTCCAGTCCACCGGTGCCCACGTCAGCGCCACAACGGTCACCAATCCGATAACCGACATGACCCACGCGCCCGGGCGCAGCCGGTAGCCGGCTTTCGGCAGCGGCTTGGCGTGTTGGCTACGAGGCATCTGCACCGATTTACGGGCCGCCTCGACCAGCTGGTAGAAGGCTTCCGACGCCGCCAACACCACGACGGCCTCAAGAACCCAACCCCACCACGGCAACGCCTGCGTTCGTGTCGCCGGGTTCATGAACTGCAGCAGCGGATAATGCATGACGTACAGCGAGAACGATCGCGACCCGATATAGCGTAGGGGAGCACAACCCAGCACGTGCGACCAGATTGAGTCATTGTTCACGGCACAGGCCAAGGCGCACAACGATATGAACGCGGTAATCAGGTACCCGCCTTGGTACATGTACGACAGATACCCGTTGGCGAACCAGAATCCGGTCAGCAGTGCCGCCAAAGCCGCGGTGCCAAGAACATTGCAGACGATAGTGAGACGGGCGCCCGTCTTGTCGCCGGCCTGACGTTCGATCTGCACTGTTTGCGAAGCCGCTCCAGCTTCCGCAGCTTCCGTACCTCGCGAGGAAGGCGCAATCCAGATAGCCAACAGCGCGCCGGCGGCCAGCTCGGCGAGGCGAGTATCGGTACCGTAATACACGCGGGAGGTATTGGCCGGGTCAAACAGCAGCACCATGTCGGCGGTGGAAGCAGCCATGATGACAAGAATCGCCATGGAGCGCACCCATTTGGACTTGGTGATTTTGCCGAGCACCACCATCAGCAACGGCCAAACCAGATAGAACTGCATCGTCACGCCCAAGAACCACAGATGGGTCAGAGGAGAAGGCAATCCGGCCGCCTCGAAATACGGCACCTTGCGGAAGATGTACACCCAATTGCTGGCGAACAAGGCGCTCGGCAGCGAATCGGAAACCACTTTCTGCAACAGGCTGGGAGCGAACATCCAAGTGAGCCAAGGCACCACGGCAATGGTCGCCAGCATCACCGGCCATAAACGAGTAATGCGGCGGATCAGATATCGGCCATATCCAAAGGACCCGGTGCGGTCCACCATGTTCAGTACCGAACGTGTGGCAAGAAAACCGGTGATAACGAAAAACATCGTCACGCCAATGAATCCGCCCTGCAATAGCGACGGGCGGGTGTGGAATGCTATGACTCCAAGAATCGCCAGAGCGCGCAGTCCATCGATACCCCTGAAATGGGCAGGCACAGACGATCGAGATGGTGCAGGTTTCAAGGTTATGCTCACAGTATTCTAAGTGTACTCTCAGGAATCGTTAGGTATACTGCCCGGATTACGCATATCTCAGGTAGTGACCTATGCCGTTATGACTTATGACTTCCGGCAACCCGCACCGAAACCGCCGGAATGGTGACATAATCAGAACCATGATTCTTCATCTGCATCTGGTCCGTCACGGACAGACCTATTTCAACCGATACAACCGTCTGCAGGGATGGTCGAATTCGCCGCTGACCGAGTCGGGCGTCGCCGATGCCGTCAAGGCCGGTGAGCGACTGAAAGGATTGACGTTCGCCGCCGCCTACTGTTCGGACACCACGCGTGCCCAGCAGACGGCCGAGAAAATTCTCGACATCAACGAAGCCGCGGGTAACCCGCGCCCCGCACTCGTGACGGACATGCACTTCCGCGAGCAGTTCTACGGCTACTACGAGGGACTTGACATGGCCATGGCCTGGTACGCCGCGGGAGCGCCCCACGGCGTCAAAACCTACAACCAAATCGTCGAGAAGTTCGGGTTGGGGGCCTCGCGTGATTTTCTCAAGGAAGCCGATCCCTTCCACGACGCGGAATCCGATGAGGAATATTGGACGCGCGTCGAAGGTGCGTTCCGTCTTATCGCCGACAACCCGAATCTCAAGGACGGCGACGATGTGCTGCAGATTTCGCATGGCAACACACTGCTTAGCCTCGGTCACCGGTTCGGCGGCCCTGACCTCGATCTGAACGAACGCCCGGCCAATGGTTCGGTAACCGTGATCGACTTCGACACCGACAAGCCGTTCGGCGAAGCCGTGACCATCGTTTCGTACGGCAAGTAGCAAATAGCAAGCAATACATATCGAATAGCACGTACGGTCCACGGCGGCACGCCGCAAACGAAAGCGTCAGCAGGACAGCCTTTCGCCTATAGCCGCATACGCCCACGCGCACGGTTTTCGCCCTGCGCATGCAATGGTATGCCAAGAAATAGGGAAGGAGTGCTACCCTTAGGCGAGTAAGTGTGACCGCAAGGAGGAAACAATGGGAGTCGGAGAGATCGCTGGCCTGATCGCGGCCATCGCGTTCGCAGTATTGGCCGGTTTCATGATCTATCCGCTGATCAGGCTGGGCAAGATGTTTGATCAGATATCGCAGACGGTCCGGGAGTCCGGTGAACACGCCATCCCCGCGCTGGACGAAGGCGTGACCACCGTCAAGCAGGTCAACAAGTCGCTCGAAGACGTGAACAAGATTTCCGCCGCGGCTTCCACCACCGCCAACAACGTTGGTGCGTTGACCGATCTGTATGGCTCCTTCCTCGGTAAGCCCATCATCAAGATCGCTTCCACCTTCTACGCGCTGAAAACCACGGGTCAGTCCTTCCTTGCGAAGAACGCCGCGAAAACCACCGTCAACGACACCGCCGAGAAGGGGGAGTGATGTTCAAACGCATCTTCTGGGTCGGCGTCGGCGTGGCCATCGGAATCGTTGCCGTCACCAAGGCACAGGCCTATGTCAAGGCCAATACGCCTGATGCGGCACGCCAGTTCCTGCTTGGCCCCGATCAGGACAATGTGCCGATGAAAACACTCGAAGGGTTGGTCAACGAGTTCAATGCCACCCGTCGAGCCCGCGAGGCTGAGCTCAACCGTCAGTACATCGAGCGCGCCAACTGACACGCGCATGCCGCCTTGCCATCTAGTCACTGAATCAGCTAGAACAAACTAATCCTCATAATCCAGTCTTTTCCACCAATACCAGGCGCAACTGCGCCCATTACCCAAACAAGGAGTTCATCCGCTCATGCGCACTGCGGACATCGCAAAGCGATACCTCGATTATTTTGCCAAGCACGACCATCTCATCGTGCCCTCGGCATCCCTGATTTCCCCGAACCCCACCACGCTTTTCACCATCGCCGGCATGGTGCCGTTCATCCCGTACCTGATGGGTGAGCAGACCCCGCCGAAGCGCCGCATGGCCTCCAACCAGAAGTGCGTGCGTACGCTCGACATCGACGAGGTCGGCAAGACCACCCGCCACGGCACCTTCTTCCAGATGCTCGGCAACTTCTCCTTCGGCGACTACTTCAAGGAAGAGGCCATCCACTACGCCTGGGAGCTGCTCACCACCTCGCAGGATGAGGGCGGCTACGGCTTCGACCCCGAGAAGCTGTGGATGACCACGTTCACCGACGATGACGAAGCCCGTTCCATGTGGATCAACGAGGGCGTGGACCCCGAGCACATCCAGAAGATGGGCATGGAAGACAACTTTTGGACCACCGGTGGCCCCGGACCCGGCGGCCCCTGCTCCGAAATCTACGTGGACCGCGGCCCCGCCTTCGGCAAGGAAGGCGGCCCGATTGCCGACGAGAACCGCTACATCGAGATCTGGGACCTCGTGTTCGAGAACTACGAGGTCGACAACGTCAAGTCCAAGACCGACCTGCACATCGTGGGCGAGCTTGAGAACAAGAACATCGATACCGGTGCCGGCTTGGAACGTCTGGCCTACCTGCTGCAGGGCAAGAACAACATCTACGAGACCGATGAGGTCTTCCCGGTCATCGAGGCCGCCGAGCAGCTCTCCGGCCTGAAGTACGGCGAGAACGAGGACGCCGACGTGCGCTTCCGCGTGGTCGCTGACCACGTGCGCTCCGCCCTGATGATCATGTCCGACGGCGTGCGCCCGTCCAACGTGGGCCGTGGCTACGTGCTGCGCCGCCTGCTGCGCCGCACCGTGCGCTCCATGCGCATGCTCGGCGTGACCGATCCGGTGCTGCCCACCCTCTTCCCGACCTCCAAGGCCGCCATGGAGGCCAGCTACCCGGAGCTCAACGACACCTTCCATGAGGTGTCCGAATCCGCGTATGGCGAGGAAGACGCCTTCCGCCGCACCCTTGAGACCGGCACCACGATTCTCGACGTGGCCGTCAACAAGGCCAAGAGCGATTCCGCCGAGCCCGTCGTGGCCGGCGAGGACGCCTTCAAGCTGCACGACACCTACGGCTTCCCGATTGAGCTGACCCTCGAGATGGCCGCCGAACAGGGCGTGAAGGTGGACGAGGCCAAGTTCCGCGAACTCATGGCCGAGCAGAAGTCCCGCGCCCGCGCCGACGCCCTCAAGAAGCGTCACAACGTGGATCTTTCCGTTTACGACGACTTCAAGAAGACGCTCGTCAGCCCGATCGACTTCCTCGGCTACACCGACATGTCCGCCCGCGCCAAGGTGATCGGCATCATGCAGGAAGGCAAGGGTTCCGTGCCCGCCGTGACCGGCCCGGCCAACGTCGAGGTCATCCTCGACCGCACCCCGTTCTACGCGGAGGCCGGCGGCCAGCTCGCCGACCAGGGCGAGATCCTGTCCGACGACGGCGCCGTGCTCGAAGTCGACGATGTGCAGAAGCCCATCAAGGACCTCATCGTCCACCAGTGCCGTCTGACCGAAGGCACGCTGGTCGTCGGCGCCGAAGTCAACGCCAACATCGACCTGGCCCGCCGTGGCGCCATCGCCCGCTCGCACACCGCCACGCACATGGTGCACAAGGCGCTGCGTGAGGAGCTGGGCCCGCAGGCCACCCAGCGCGGCTCCGAAGACGCCCCGAACCGTCTGCGCTTCGACTTCCAGTGGTCCAAGGCCCCGGCCAAGTCCGTGATCTCCGCAGTCGAGGAGCGCGTCAACGACAAGCTGCGCGACAACCTCGCCGTGACCACCAAGGAAATGAAGTTCGACGACGCCATCGCCCTCGGTGCCATGCACCTGTTCGGTGAGAAGTACGGCGACATCGTACGCGTGGTCTCCATCGGCGAAGACGGCTGGAGCCGCGAGCTGTGTGGTGGTACCCACGTGGACCACGTTGGCAAGATCGGCATGGTCAACATCCTGTCCGAAGCCTCCATCGGCTCCGGCGTGCGTCGTGTCGACGCCGTCGTGGGCCAGGGTGCCTATGACTTCAACGCTCGTGAGCACGCGCTGGTCTCCCAGCTGTCCGACAAGCTCAACGCTCGTCCGGACGAGCTCGCCGAGCGTGTGAACGCCCTGCTCGCCAAGCTCAAGGAATCCGATCGTCGCTTGGCCTCCATGTACGAGTCCCAGCTGGCCGCCTCGGTTCCGGCGCTGGTTGCTGACACCAAGAACTCCGCGGCCCCGGTCAAGGTGGCCGTCAAGAACGTGGGCCACTTTGGCGCGGTCGATGCCCTGCGCAAGACCGTACTCGACGTGCGCGCCCAGCTCGGTGAAGACGCCCCCGTGGTGGTGGCCCTTGCCGGCGTGAACGAGGATGACAAGCCGATGGTCGCCGTGGCCACCAACGAGGCCGCCCGCAAGGCCGGCATCAAGGCCGGTGATCTGGTGCGTGGCGCAGCCAAGGTCCTCGGCGGCGGTGGCGGCGGCAAGCCGGACTTCGCCCAGGGTGGCGGTGTCGATGCCTCCAAGATCGACGAGGCCCTCGAAGCGCTCAAGCACGAGGCGCAGAAAGCCTGATTCCGCCAGTGGTGTGGTTAGGCGTTGATTTGGGTAATGCCCGGGTCGGACTGGCACTGTCCGACCCGGAGCTTACCTTTGCACATCCTGCTGGCAACATTCATGTTGCCGGCGACTATTTCTTTGCTATTGACGAGGTCCTGAACGTCATCGAAGACGAACATGTGGACCATGTAATCGTCGGACTGCCCCTGCAGATGGACGGTACAGAAGGCAAAAGCGCCAAAAAAGCGCGCAGGTGGGCGGCCAATCTGGAGAAGAGGCTGCAAGCAGAGAGTGAAGACAGTGATTCTACGGAGTATCAGATTCCGCAGGTATCATTGATAGATGAGAGATTGACAACAGTCAGTGCGCATCGTCAGCTGTTCGAGGCCCATAAAGCTTCGAACAAGCACAGGCCGGTGGTTGACCAGCAGTCGGCAGTGGTGATTTTGCAGACGGCACTCGACCGTACCCGGGAGCAGTGAGGTATCGGTTATGACCGATGATTTTAACGAGTTCTTTGATGACAACACGCATTGGGTCGAACAGGGGTCAGAACCAATGCGCGGGGCCGAGCCGCCAGAACCGCCGAAATCCCGCAGGGAGATGCGCAAGCGACGTGCACAGCGCAGGCGCAAGCGTATCAGTGGCATTATCATCGCTATCGCCATCGTCGCCCTGCTTATCGGCGGCGGCTATTTCGGCGTAACCAAGCTCATCGCATGGCGCGACAGCCGGAGCAACCAGTCGACGGCCATCGCGGACTATCCGGGACCGGGCTATGGCGAGGTCGAATTCACCGTGAGCGAGGGCCAAGGCGCGGCGGAGATCGCCGATAATCTGCTCAAGGCCGAAGTCATCAAGTCTACTGCCGCGTTCACCAGCGTGGTCAACGCCAATAGCACGACACTCTATCCGGGAACGTTCACATTGAAGAAGCATATGGCCGCATCCAAAGTGATCGACGTTCTCTCCGACACCAACCAGGCGGCGGGCTTCCTCGAGGTTCGTCCCGGTGAACGTGCCACCGATGTGTTCGCCAACGCCGCGAAGCTTTCCGGCATTGCCCAAAGCGAATTCGACACGATTATCAAGAACAAGGGTAAGGATATTCTGCCCAATGAAGCGGGCGGTAGCTTTGAGGGATGGCTGGAGCCGGGAACCTACAACGTCAAGAGCATGAAGAGCGCTTCGGAAATCCTCAAGGCCATGGTCGATAAGCGTATCGCCAAGTTGGATGAATTGGGCGTGCCGGCCGGCAGTGACCGCGAACGGGTGATGATCATCGCCTCTATCGCCGAGGCCGAGGTCAACAAAGCCGATTACTACGGCAAAGTGACGCGAGTCATCGAGAACCGTTTGGAGCAGGGCATGTCGTTGGGCATGGATTCCACCGTGGCCTATGGCAATAACGTCAAGCCCGCGCAGGTGACCACCGAGATGACCCAAGACGAGTCCAACCCGTACAACACGTACAAGATCTCCGGCCTGCCGCCTACGCCGATCAGCAATCCCGGCGATAACGCCATTCAAGCGGCACTGCACCCCGAAGGCGGCAATTGGCTGTACTTCTGCACGGTCAATCTGGACACCGGCGAAACCAAGTTCGCCGCAACCGCCGATGAACATGACCAGAACGTGGCCGAACTACGCAAGTGGCAAGCCGAAAACCAGTAGTCATCCCGTTAACTTCCTTCGCTTGGGGAAGCTGATCGGACGTTGGTCTCTTCATTGGCTCCCTCGCCGAGGGGAGCTGTCCGCAAAAAAGCGGACTGAGGGGAGCACTGCAGGGAATGTAACGCTCAACTTAAGCCCGGGGCTCCCGCGAAGCGGATGAAAGAAATCTAGGACAACACCCCAACAGCCACCGCCACAATCGCGCCCGCCAATATCACCGGCACATACGGCACCTTGCCCGCATGTGCCGGTGATGTGCGTTGTGGGTCGAATCGCGTCCACAAGGCAATCCATGTGATGCCGGCAACGCCCATCGCCAGCCACCAGACCACCACAGGCAACAGGCCAAACAGTCCGACAGACAATCCCATAGGTATCAAGGCGGTCACATCGCCGAATCCCAATGACCGAGGCACCAGCAACGCCAACGCGAACTGGATCAGGCAACATAGCACGGTGAACAACAGCGCCTGCAACAGCACGAACAGGTCGTTCACCACCACTCCATACGCGAAATCGGCGGCCAGCTGAAGCAACGCGCCCGCAGCCACCCACGCGATCGGCACCCGCCGATGACGAACATCCTCAATGGACAGTGCAAGCCCACATAGCAGACCGGGTAGCGTGAACAGGTATGGCATGGCTTAACATTAACCCCTAGCTAGACGTACACATAGACGTACACACATGAAACGAGGGAAGTTATGCTGCGTTGGCAGACGGCAGGGGAGTCTCACGGAGAAGCATTGGTGGCCATGATTGAAGGGTTGCCGGCCGGCGTGCGTATTAGCACGGACGATATCGTTTCCGCACTGGCACGCCGTCGACTTGGATATGGTCGCGGTGCCCGCATGAAGTTCGAGCAAGACAAGGTCCGTCTGCTGACCGGTGTACGCCACGGCCTGACCCTCGGCTCGCCGGTGGCCATCGAAATCGCCAACACCGAATGGCCGAAGTGGACCGAGGTCATGAGCGCCGATGCACTCGACCATGACCTGCCGCGCGAAGGCCGCAATGCGCCGCTGAGCCGCCCGCGCCCGGGCCACGCCGATCTGACCGGCATGCGCAAGTATGGTTTTGACGACGCCCGCCCGGTACTGGAGCGCTCCAGCGCCCGTGAGACCGCCTCCCGTGTGGCTTTGGGCGAGGTGGCCAAGCAGTTCTTGGATCAGGCGTTCGGCATCCGCACCGTAGCCCACGTGGTGGCGCTTGGTGGCGTGCAGACCAACCCCGACCTGCCTCTGCCCACCCCCGACGATCTGGAAGCGCTTGATGCCTCGCCTGTCCGTACGCTGGACAAAGAGGCCGAAGCCCGCATCATCGAACGCATCAACGAGGCCAAGAAGGCCTCCGATACGTTGGGCGGCGTGATTGAAGTGCTGGCTTACGGTGTGCCTGCCGGCATCGGCACGTATGTGGAGTCCGACCGCCGACTGGACGCGGCTCTGGCCTCCGCGATCATGGGCATTCAGGCGTTCAAGGGTGTGGAGATCGGCGACGGCTTCCTGGAAGCCTCCCGCCCCGGTTCGCAGGCGCACGATGAGATCGTGGTCAACGCCGACGGCCGCATCGACCGTCTGTCCAACCGCGCAGGCGGCATTGAAGGCGGTATGTCCAATGGCCAGGTGATTCGCGTACGCGGTGCCATGAAGCCGATTCCGTCCATCCCCAAGGCCCTGCGTACGGTCGACGTGCTGACCGGCGAATCCGCACAAGCCATCAACCAGCGTTCCGACAGCACCGCCGTGCCTGCGGCATCCGTGGTGGCCGAGGCCATGGTGCGTCTGACTTTGGCGAAGTACGCGCTGGATAAGTTCGGTGGAGACAGTGTTGCCGAAACACGGCGCAACCTTGAGTCGTATCTCGCCTCGTGGCCGGAGCACATGCGCTGAACGAAGGGCGTATGGTTTCGTGACGACTGCCGCGGAACCATCAGCAACTGTACTCACCAATCGTCGAGAGGATTCGTAGATTATGACCGCACGCCCCCGCGCCGTCATCATCGGCATGATGGGAGCCGGCAAAACACGTGTCGGTAAGGAAGTGGCGCATATGTTGCGTCTGCCGTTCGCCGATGCCGATGTGGAGATCGAACGTGAAGTGGGCATGAAGATTCCCTCCTACTTCGAGGAATACGGTGAGCCGGCATTCCGCGAGGTCGAGGCCGATCTCATCGCCGATATGCTTGAGGATTTCGACGGTATCTTTTCGCTGGGCGGTGGCGCTCCCATGACGCCATCCACCCAGCATGCCCTCGCCTCCTACATCGACCATGGCGGTCGTGTGGTCTACCTTGATGCCGATCCGGCGGAAGCCATGGAACGCGCGAACCGTGGGGGAGGCCGGCCCATGCTCAATGGCAACGCCAACTCCCGTTGGAAAAAACTGTTCAAGCAGCGTGACCCAGTATTCCGCGAGGTCGCCAACGTTCATGTCCATACCCGGGGGCTTACGCCTCAGGGCGCAGCGAAGAAAGTGATTGATATGGTATCTGAGCGAGCAGTGCATGTTACCGGAGCGGCAATTGAGCCGTATGATGTGGTCATTGGCGAAGGTGCCATGAACCATCTGGTCGACGTGCTGGGACCCAAACCCGCCAAAATCGCGCTTATCCACACTCAGCCGGTGCAGCGACACTCCGATCGTGCCCGCGCCCTGTTGCGTCAGGGCGGCTATGAGGTTTCCGACATCGTGATTCCGGATGCCGAACCCGGCAAGACCATTACCGTGGCCAACGGCATTTGGGAACGCCTTGGCAACGAAGGTTTCACCCGATCCGATGCCGTGGTGGGGCTTGGCGGCGGTGCCGCAACCGATTTGGCCGGTTTCGTGGCTGCCACGTGGATGCGCGGCGTGCGCTATGTAAACTGCCCGACCTCGCTGCTGGCCATGGTCGATGCCTCCACCGGTGGCAAAACCGGCATCAACACCCCGCAGGGCAAGAACCTCGTCGGCTCGTTCTACACGCCTGCCGGTGTGCTGGCCGACACCAAGACGCTGGCTACGCTGCCCAATGACATCTTCATCGAGGGTCTCGGCGAAGTCGCCAAATCCGGTTTCATCCGCGACCCCGAAATCCTGCATATCCTCGAAGACCACGCAGCTGAACTGCGCGCTTTCGACGGCTCTACATTCCTCGGCTCGCCGCTCGAAGACGTGGTTGCCGAGCTCATTGAGCGCACGGTAAAGGTCAAGGCCTACCACGTCTCCTCCGATTTGAAGGAGAAGGGTCTGCGTGAATTCCTCAACTACGGGCACACGATGGGCCATGCCATCGAAAAGCTCGAGCATTTCCGCTGGAGGCATGGCAATGCGGTGGCCGTCGGTATGGTGTATGCCGCCGAGCTGGCCCATCTGATCGGTTACATCGATCAGGATCTGGTTGACTATCACCGCTCGTTGCTTGCTTCGATGGGTCTGCCGACGTCGTGGAATGGCGGCTCGTTCGACGACGTGCTCGCATTGATGCATCGCGACAAGAAGGCCCGCGGCAATGAGCTGCGCTTCGTGGTCCTCGACGAGATTGGTCACGTCGTACACCTCGACAACCCGCCCGCCGAAGCCGTGGAAGAAGCATTCCGTCGTATCCAGCAGTAATTGAACGGCCGTAGGCCGTGCCGTTCGCCATCCCCTCAGAAAAAAGTACTTGGCTCCCCTCTAACGGAGGTACCCCGGAGTCGGATTTACCTTCTACCTCCCTCTGATGAGGGAGGTGCCCCGAAGGGGCGGAGGGAGAGAAGCACAAACAAAAGGAGTCCCAATGACCAAAGTCATCGTTGTCAATGGCCCTAACCTCGGACGTCTCGGCGTCCGCCAGCCCGACGTCTACGGTCGTCAAGACCTCGACACCCTGCGCAAGCTCTGCACCGAATGGGGCAAGGACCTCGGCCTCGAAGTCGAGGTGCGCCAGACCGACGACGAAGCCGAAATGGTGCACTGGATGCACCAAGCCGCCGACGAGAAAACCCCGGTGGTCATGAACCCCGCCGCCTTCACGCACTATTCGTATGCTCTCGCCGACGCCGCGCACATGGTCATTGACGAGAACCTGCCGCTTATGGAAGTCCATATTTCCAACCCGTCCGCCCGCGACGAGTTCCGCAAGCGTTCCGTAATCAGCCCTGTGGCCACCGGCACCATCACCGGCATGGGTTTCTACGGCTACAAGCTCGCGCTCGATGCTGTGGCGCACTTGCTGAGCGAATAGAACCAAGCCCTCCAGCCAATCCCGGGTAGCAGTCGACGTTGCGCCCGGGATTCCTGTTACCTGAGGAAACCATAAGCGTCCAAGTAAAGGAAGCCATGACTCTCACCGTCACGGAACGTGATCTCGTCGATGCCGCGTCACGCTGGTTTGACGCCCACCGCGCACAGTTCGTCGATGAGCTGTGTGAGCTGCTGCGCTACCCGTCGGTTTCCGACGAATCGGACCCGAATCCTCGTCCGGGCGCGCCTTATGGACCCGAAGTACGCCGTGTATTCGACCATATGCTGGCCAAGGCAGGACGAGACGGGCTGCCTACGCGCGACTACACCGGCCACGTCATGGAAGTCGTTTATCCACAGGAGAACGTGGAGACCGACCGTGACATCGCCTTCGTCGACCACCTCGACGTAGTCCCCGCCGACGACGGTTGGACGCACGATGCCTTCGATCCGCAGGTTATTGGCGATATTGTTATCGGTCGCGGCTCATTGGACAATAAAGGCGTCGCGCTGACCAGCTATTTCCTACTCCGTTTCTTCAAGGAACACGACCACCGTTTCCGCCACCGCGTACGTATACTGTTCGGCGGCTCCGAAGAGATCGCGCTCAACGACATCAAATGGTTCGTCGCCAACATCGGCGCGCCGTACCAGGCCATCGTCACCGATGGTCCCTTCCCGGTGAACAATATCCAAAAAGGGCTGCTCGATGTGGATGTCGAACTGCCGGTCGGGCCGCAATTGCGCGGTTGGCATGCCGGCACCGCCACTAACACGGTTCCCGGGGCCGCCGCAATCACCCTCACCGGCGTCGACGAATCTACCGTGCGGCAAGCATTCTGCCAGAGCGGCAACATCGCTCCAGATATCGCCGAGCGATTGCATATCAACGCAACAGCGCAAGGCGTCACGATTGAGGCCACCGGTGTCGCCGGTCATGCCTGCCAGCCGTCCGGTACCGTAAACGCTATAGCGGTGCTCACTACGGCGCTTGCCCGGTCCGGTCTGCTCGAAGGCCGTGACCTCACTGCAGCGCAGGCGATTGCCCAATGGACAAAAGACTCATATGGCACCGGCTTGGGTATCGATTGCGAGAATGCGGAAAGCGGACCGACTACCGCCAATGGTGGTTTGATTATACCGGCGAATGAGTTCGCTGAAGCAGACAAGGTATTAGGCGCGGTATCAGGTGAGACTTCTGAAGATGCCATCGTATTGCACTTCGACATCCGTTATGCGGTAGGCCAGGCACACGAACAAATCATCGAGCGTATTCAAGCACAAGCCGAAGCGGCGGGCGGCCGCATTGTCGACATCCTTAACGATGACCCATACTACGTGCAGGCTGACGACCCGCGTGTCCAGTTGCTCACCGCAACCTACAACGACGTGCTCGGTTGCGAGGCTCGACCCGTGGCTGTCGGCGACGGCACCCACGCCCGCTTTATCCCGCGCGCACTCAACTTCGGTCCCGAATTCCATGCCGACCATGTGCCGGCGGTCGACGGCATCGACCTGGAGACCCCGCCATTCATCGCACCAGGTGCCGGCAACGCGCACGGTGCCGATGAATGGGCCTCGCTGAAAAACCTGAAAACAGCGTTTGTCCTATATGCGTTAGGCCTAGTGCGTCTCGACCAATACCTGCAATAGCTGGCGGATAAGACGTTTGACGTGATTATGACCTTGCGTATGCTTTTTGACGAGCCTACTATTCGTATTGTTCAAGTACGCCATGTCGGGGCCGACGCGTCTGGTGAACACGCCGGGTCATACACGGATGATAGAGTGAAATTCCATGGTTAGAAGAACACATGGTAATTCTCAAGAACACGTCACCAAGCATATTTTCGTCACTGGCGGCGTTGTCTCCTCTCTCGGCAAGGGCCTGACCGCATCTTCGCTCGGTCGTTTGCTGCGCAGCCGCGGTATCCATGTTCTGCAGCAAAAGCTCGATCCGTACATCAACGTCGACCCGGGCACCATGAACCCGTTCCAGCATGGTGAGGTCTACGTGACCGAAGACGGTGCCGAAACCGATCTCGACATCGGCCACTACGAGCGTTTCCTCGACGTCTTCCTGAGCCAGAAGGCCAACGTCACCACCGGTCAGATCTATCAGGAAGTGCTGCGCAAGGAGCGCGCCGGCGAATACCTCGGCCAGTGCGTGCAGGTTATCCCGCACATCACCAACGAAATCAAGTCTCGTATGCGCGCCCAGGCTTCCGATGACGTGGATGTGATCATCACCGAAATCGGTGGTACCGTCGGCGACATCGAGTCCCAGCCCTTCCTTGAGGCCGCCCGCGAAGTGCGCCGCGATCTCGGCCCGGACAACTGCATGTTCGTGCACGTTTCCCTGGTGCCGTACATTTCCGCCGCCCACGAGCTCAAGACCAAGCCCACCCAGCACTCCGTGATGATGCTGCGCCAGCTCGGCATTTCCCCGGACGCCCTCGTGCTGCGCTCCGACCGCCCGCTCAATCAGTCCATCAAGGACAAGATCTCCCTGATGTGCGATGTCGATGCCGAAGGCGTGGTCAACTGCGTGGATGCGCCGAGCATCTACGATGTGCCGAAGATCCTGTTCGAGGAGGGCCTCGACGCCTATGTGGTGCGTGAGCTCGGCCTGCCGTTCCATGACGTCGATTGGGACGAATGGGCCGACCTGCTGGAGCGTGTGCACCACCCCAAGCACGAGGTCAACATCGCCATCGTCGGCAAGTACATCGATCTGCCGGACGCCTACCTGTCTGTCACCGAGGCCATCAAGGCCGGCGGCTTTGCCAACTGGGCCAAGGTCAACGTCAAGTGGGTTGCGGCCGATCGTTGCGAAACCACCGAAGGTGCGGCCGCCGCTCTCGACAACGTCGACGGCATCGTGATCCCCGGCGGCTTCGGCATCCGCGGCATCGACGGCAAGATCGGCGCTCTGAAGTTCGCCCGTGAAACCAAGCTGCCTGCCCTCGGCCTGTGCCTGGGCCTGCAGTCCATGGTCATCGAATACTCCCGCCACGTGCTGGGCATTGAAGACGCGAACTCTTCCGAGTTCGAGCCCGATTGCGCCAACCCGGTGATCGCCACCATGGAAGAGCAGAAGGACATCGTGGCCGGCAAGGGCGACATGGGCCACACCATGCGTCTTGGCTCCTACCCGGCTGAGCTGGAGGAAGGCTCGCTGGTCGCCGAACTGTACGGCACCACGCATGTCACCGAGCGTCACCGCCACCGTTACGAAGTCAACGTGGCCTACAAGGATCGTCTGCGCGAAGGCGGCCTGCGCATCTCCGGCCAGAGCCCGGACGGCGAGCTCACCGAGTTCGTGGAACTGCCGCAGGACGTGCACCCGTTCTATGTGGCCACCCAGGCTCACCCGGAGTTCAAGTCTCGCCCGACCAAGCCGCACCCGCTGTTCGCCGGCCTGGTCAAGGCCGCGCTCGACCATCAGGCGGCGCGCTGACGCACTTTCGTGCCGTGCATAATATCGCGGCATGATGTGCTGGCTGCCGTCATCGGCGTAGTGCAAGACATACGGTAAAGACGTGGTGGCGAAATATCTAATGATGTTTCGCCACCACGTCTTTTTTGTTGTATGAGCAGCATGCAGCATGATGTATTGGAAGGCGACGGTAAAAAATTACCGTTTCTATGGTGTGTTGGTAGTATGCAGATAACGCTTAGTAGGCCATCGCAGAAAGACCGACCATGACCGAACACCTTGATGACTCGACCCAGCAGTTTGCGCCTCTGTTTGGTGCGAATAATGCCGTCAGCGGCACTGTGGCAGACAGTGTGGATGCTGCTGCATCAGATTCCATTCAGGGCGATGAGATGAGGAGGCGCCGCATCTGGCCGTGGGTGGTGATTGCTTGTCTGCTGGTTGCCTTGGGGGCTGCCTGTGGCGGCGGTGTTTGGTTCTTCCAAGATCACGTGCTGCCTGGCACAACGCTATGGGGAAATTCAGTTACCGGCAAAACCGAGCAGGAGATTGTCGACCTAATCAACGACCAGGTCGACAACACCGCGGTACGAGCGAAATACCAGGGGCAGTCGGCGACGTTCACGCTGAAAGATCTCGGCATCGAAGTTGATGGTGAAGCAATCGCATCCGATGTCATCAATGCCCAACGCGGTGACGCATGGTGGCAACAGTATGCGTTCTGGATTACGCATGATGTGGCCCCGCAAATCAATCCCGAGCTCGCTGATGGCAGTGTGGTAGATAAGGCGCTGAACATTGATGCACAAGAACCTGTTGACGCGCAAGTCGCATTGAACGATAACAACAGTGGCTTCAACGTTATTGCGGGAGAAAATGGCCAGGGAGCCAACGCCACCAGCATTGCGAAGCAAGCCATTTTCACAGTGGAGTCATTGGGCAGTGTCCAGCCACAGACCGTTCGGGTGGAACTCGACGTAACCGAACCGACGATTACCAATGCAATTGCCGATGAGGCGAAAACCACGCTGGAAACCCTAGTGAACAATGCCGTGGCCATCAAGGTGGCGGATAAAGACATCGCCACCGTGAATGCGTCCATGCTGGGTTCGGCCATGCGCATCGACGCCAACCAGCAGTCAAAGCTGAAAGACAATGAAGTACGTAATGGCTACGTGGTCTTTGATGCCGATAAGCTGCAGCAATACTATGACGAGCAAATCAAGCCGAATCTCAAATTGGAACGTGAAGACAAGAAGGTCGTCGTCAATAATGCTGGCGAGGTGCTGAGCACTGAAACAGAAGGCCATGATGGCATTGTGATTGCCGATGGCGCGGATACGGAGGTTGGTGCTCGCTTGGCTCAGGTGCTGGCCACGGGAACTGGCTCAGTGAATGTGGACGGCAAGGTAGATCCCAAACAGGAAGTCAAGGTCACTCATCGCGTGGCGATTGACCTGTCCGACCGTAAGCTCTATGCCTATGAGAATGACACGGTGGTCAAGACATTGAATGTCGTGGTCGCGGAGGGCAACGACAACGTCACCGGCGAATGCGTTGGCATGATGTGTACGCCGACAGGTGACTTCAACGTATGGCAAAAGTTGCCCAGTCAAGATATGAGCGGCACGCTGAATCTTGCCGATGGCACGGTGGAAACATGGGATGTCAAAGACGTGGGCTTCGTCAATTACTTCTCCTCCGGTTGCGCAATCCACCGTATTGCCGGCGGATATGTAGCGGATGCCGTAATGCCCTCCATTGCCAACGGATCTCATGGTTGCGTGGGTATCGGATGGGATGTGGCCGAATGGTTCTACAACTGGTGCAATATGGGCACGAGCGTGCATATCCAAGTGTGATATGCAACAGTGTGATATGTAACAAATACGGCATGCAGTGGTGCGACACATAATGCCGCATACGCGATGTTCGGTGTGCATGGGACAAGCTTGCCCGGCTCCAATATCGCTGTATCGCATTCGTGTAATCAAGCCCACAGCCAATATGCGTCAGGGCGGCTAGTGTTTGCACTTGGGTTCTGCTAGGTTTTCATAGGATTAAGTGTGATACAAGGAAGGCAGGATGGTGACCGAAAACACAGCACCAAACGCCGCCGCTGACGTGGAGATGAGCCAGTATGTGGCTGATCGTACCCGCGTCAACGAGGACAAGATCAAGAAGGATGACGAGATCATCAGCCAGTTCGGCGACTACAACTATGGTTGGCATGATTCTGATGCCGCCGGCGAAGCCGCAAAACGAGGCATTGATGAGAACGTCGTACGCGCGATCAGCGCCGACAAAGGCGAGCCGCAGTGGATGCTCGACATGCGTCTGCGTGGATTCAAGGCGTTCCTCGAAAAGCCCATGCCCGATTGGGGTGTGGATCTCTCCGGCTTCAACGCAGACGACTTCAAGTACTACGTCAAGCCAATCGACAAGCAGGCGAAAAGCTGGGACGAACTGCCTGACGACATCCGCAACACCTACGATCGTCTCGGCATCCCGGAGGCGGAGAAGAACCGCCTCGTCTCCGGCGTGGCCGCTCAGTACGAGTCGGAGGTCATCTACAACTCCATCCAGGAGGACCTGAAGAAGCAGGGCGTCATCTTCGTCGACACGGACACCGCTGTGCGCGAATACCCTGAACTCGTCAAGAAGTACTTCGGCACCGTCGTGCCTCCGGAAGACAACAAGTTCGGTGCCCTCAACACCGCGGCATGGTCCGGCGGCTCGTTCGTATACGTGCCGAAGGGCGTGCATGTGGACATCCCGTTGCAGGCGTACTTCCGCATCAACACCCCGGCCATGGGTCAGTTCGAGCGCACGCTCATCATCGCGGACGAAGGCTCCTACGTGCACTACGTGGAAGGCTGCACCGCCCCGATCTGGTCCGAGGACTCGCTGCACGCCGCCATCGTCGAGATCATCGTCGAAAAGCACGCCCGCGTGCGTTACACCACCGTGCAGAACTGGTCGAACAACGTCTACAACCTCGTCACCCAGCGTGCCTACGTGCGCGAGGGCGGCACGATGGAATGGGTCGACGGCAACATCGGTTCCAAGGCCACCATGAAGTACCCGGCCTGCATCCTCGCCGAACCGTACGCCAAGGCATCCACCATGTCCCTCGGCTTCGCCGGCAAGGGCCAGTACCAGGACACGGGCGCGAAGATGATTCACCTCGCCCCGCACACCAGCTCCACCATCGTCGCCAAGTCCATTTCCCGTGGTGGTGGCCGCTCCGCCTACCGCGGTCTGGTCAAAATCGTCAAGGGCGCGTACGGTTCGTCCAACTCGACCGTGTGCGATGCCCTGCTGGTCGACGACTTCTCCCGCTCCGATACCTACCCGCATGTCGACGTTCGCGAAGACGACGTTTCGATGGCCCACGAAGCCACCGTTTCCAAGATTTCCGAAGACCAGCTCTTCTACCTGATGAGCCGAGGTCTCACGGAGGAAGAGGCGCGAGGCATGATCGTGCGCGGCTTCGTCGAACCGATCAGCCGTGAGCTGCCGATGGAATACGCGCTCGAACTCAACAGACTTGTGGAACTTCAGATGGAAGGATCGGTGGGCTGATTCCGATGACCGACAACACAACACCCGTCAAGGAAATCAAGATTCCGGTCGCCGACCCCAACGACCCGTACGCGATTCCGGCCGCTATGCCGTCCTCCGTGGACCATGCCGTGCGCTCGTTCAACGCAGGCGACTACCCGGAGCCCAGCCGCAAGCAGGACGAATGGCGCTACACGCCTATCGAGCGCATCAACGAGTTCTTCACCGTGTTCAAGCCTTCCGGCGAAACGCAGATCGAAGTCTCCATGATTGACGGCTCGCCGTTGGCCGAAGGCGTGAAGCTCAGCCAGATCAAGCTCGGTGAGGGCCTGTCCGGCACTGTGTCCAAGCCCAACGACCGCGTCTCCGCAGTCGAATGGGAATCCGGCCGCACCGCAACCATTCTGGAACTGTCCGGTGAGATCGCCCAGCCCGTGCTCGTCAAGGTGCACGGCGCGGGGGAGGACCTCGACGCTTTCCATCTGGTGATCGCCGCCGCCGACAAGGCTCATGCGGACGTCGTCGTGGAACACGACGGTGACGCACGACTGGCCGAAGGCGTGGAAATCACCACCGGCAAGGACTCGCACGTCTCCACCACGTTCGTTCAGGAATGGGCCAAAACCGCCAAGCATGTGGCCAACCACCGCATCCACGTCGGCGAAGGCGCATCCCTGCGCCACTCCGTCGTGACCTTGGGCGGCGACATCGTCCGCATCCGCATGGATCAGGACTTCGGCGGCGAACAGGGCGACCTCAACATGCTCGGCATCTACTTCGTGGACCCCGGCGAGCACATCGAACACCGCACGATGGTGGTACACAACCACCCCGACTGCAAGTCCCGCGTGGTCTACAAGGGCGCGCTTGACGGCAAGGGCGCGCACTCCACTTGGGTGGGCAACGCGCTCATCCAGCCCACCGCCCCCGGCACCGACTCCTACGAGCTCAACCGCAACCTGGTCCTGACCCCGGGCGCCATCGCCGATTCCGAGCCGAACCTCGAAATCGAAAACGGCAACATCATCGGTGCCGGTCACGCCTCTTCGGTGGGCCGCTTCGACGACGAGGAACTGTTCTACCTCGAATCCCGCGGCATCCCCGAAACCGACGCCCGCAAGCTCGTGGTGCGCGGCTTCTTCGGCGAACTCGTCGAGGAGATCGGCATTCCCGCCATCTCCGAACATCTGATGACCGTGATTGACCGCCGACTGGCCCGTGGTGAAAACGACGCCATGGCACAGGTCCTCGAAGACAAGTAAGAACAGCATTTTTAGGAGCACAACAATGTCAACACTCGAAATCAAGGACCTGCACGTCCACGTCGAAACCAAGGAAGGCATCAAGCCGATCCTGAAGGGTGCCACCCTGACCGTCCACTCCGGCGAAACCCACGCCATCATGGGCCCCAACGGTTCCGGCAAGTCCACTCTCGCCTACACGTTGGCCGGCCACCCCAAGTACGTGGTCGACTCCGGCGAGGCCCTCCTCGACGGCAAGGACATCCTCAAGATGACTCCGGACGAGCGCGCCAAGGCCGGCCTGTTCCTGGCCATGCAGTACCCGGTCGAAATACCGGGCGTGTCCATGACCAACTTCTTGCGCACCGCCAAGACCGAAATCGACGGCGAGGCTCCCGGTATTCGCCAGTGGGCCAAGGACCTGTCCGCAGCCATGAAGCGCCTCAAGATGGACCCGAAGTTCGCCTCCCGTTCCGTGAACGAAGGCTTCTCCGGCGGTGAAAAGAAGCGCGCCGAAGTGCTGCAGCTCGAACTGCTGAAACCGAAGTTTGCCGTCCTTGACGAAACCGACTCCGGCTTGGACGTGGACGCCCTGCGCATCGTGTCCGAAGGCGTGAACCGCGCCAAGGAAGCCAACCAGTTCGGCATCCTCATGGTCACGCACTACACCCGTATCTTGAAGTACATCAAGCCGGACATCGTGCACGTGTTCGCCGACGGCCACTTCGTCAAGACCGGCGGCCCTGAGCTGGCCGACGAACTCGAAGAGAACGGCTACGACCAGTACCTGCCCGAAGGCGCCGACTCCGAGTCCGCACTGGCCTGAGTCCGTGACCGTGGGAGTCTGACATGCCCTATTCTCGACACGCTCCGGGCCGCTTAGGCCAGGTCTTTACGGTCGCGAACAGGCCATGTCAGACTCCCACTCGTTTCGTACAATTGTTACGTAAGTAGGGGGAACATAATGGTTGATTTTAAGGCGATTCGGGCGCAGTTCCCGATTCTGGATCAGGAGATTCACGGGCACCCGCTCGTGTACCTGGATTCTGCGGCCACCTCGCAGAAGCCGAATGCGGTGATCGACGCCGAGGCGAACTTCTACCGTACAATTAACGCCGGCGTGCACCGTGGTGCGCACGAGCTGGCCGCCCGTAGCACCATGGCCTTTGAGGAGGCCCGAGCCAAGGTGGCCAAGCTGGTCGGCGCGAATGCGGCCGAAGGTGAAGAGGAGGTCGTCGTCACCGGTGGTGCCACGGCCGGACTGAACCTGCTCGCCACCGCATTCGGCAATGCATCGCTGGGGCGTGGGGGAGAAGCCGCCAAGCGTTTTGCCCTGAAGCCGGGCGATGAGATCGTCGTCTCGCGTGCGGAACATCATTCGGTGCTGCTGCCGTTCCAGGAGCTGTCCTACCGTACCGGCGCCACCTTCAAGTGGATCGACCTGACCGAGGACGGCCGTGTGCGTACGGACAACCTCGACGAAGTCATCACCGAGCGTACCAAGGTCGTGGCCGTCACCCACGTGGGCAACGCCACGGGTGCCATCACCAACATCGCCCCGATCATCAAGCGTGCGCATGAAGTAGGTTCGATCTTCATCTTGGACGCTTGCCAGTCCGTACCGCACCTCAAGGTCGATTTCCACGCGCTTGATGTGGACTTCGCCGCCTGGAGCGCGCACAAGATGTACGGTCCTACCGGCGTCGGTTTCCTGTACGGTAAGCGCGACCTGCTCGAAGCCCTGCCGCCGGCCAACTTCGGCGGCTCCATGGTCGAGCTCGCCTACATGGACCACGAGGCCCAATACATGGCCCCTCCGGCCCGCTTCGAGGCCGGCACCCAGCCGGTCGCCCAAGTGGCGGCCGCAGGCGTCGCCGCCGAATGGATGATGAACATCGGGCTCGAGAACATCGAAGCCCATGAGAAGACCATCGCCGCCGAACTGCTCAAGCTCGGCGACGTCGATGGCATTCGCATCCTCGGGCCGCGCGAAAACGTGGACCGCATCGGCACCGTGGCGTTCGACGTGGCCGGCGTGCATCCGCACGATGTGGGCCAGTTCATCGACGCCCAGGGCATCGCGATTCGCGTGGGACACCACTGCGCCCAGCCGGTACACCGCCACTTCGGCCTATACGCATCCAACCGTGCCTCCTCCGGTGTCTACAATTCGGTCGAAGATGCCCAAGCGTTGGTCGAAGCGGCCAAGGGCATCCGTAAGTTCTTTGGAGTGGAGTAAAACAGAACACCATGAACGAATTCGGTATGAGCGGGGATGACCTCGAACAGATGTACCAAGAGGTCATCCTCGAGGCGTCGAAACATCCGCATGGCAAGGAATCCTTTGCGCCCAACGCAGCGGTCGAACAGTCCGCGGACGCAGCGGCCAATGTCACCGTACAAGCCAGCCACGAATACTGCACGCCCGGTGAATCGCACCAGTTCAACCCGACCTGCGGCGACGAGGCGACCATCCATGTCGAAGTCTCCGATGACGAACCGCACACCATCAAGCGATTGGTGTGGGACGGCCACGGCTGCTCCATTTCGCAGGCCAGCCTGTCGGTGATGGTCGATCTGGTGGACGGCAAAACCGTTGACGAGGCCATGGATCTGGAACAGACATTCCACAAGCTGATGGAATCGCGCGGTGCCGGTCTGGACGACGAGAACCTGGAAGAAAAGCTCGGCGACGCCGTGGTATTCCAAGGCGTGTCGAAATACCCTATGCGCATCAAATGCGCTCTGCTAGGCTGGGAAGGGCTGAAGGACTCCATCGCCAAAGCCCTCGCTGCAAAGAACTGAGGAAATATGTCCAACGATAATTTGGTTCCCGAACCACAGCCGTCCGTTTTCGATGCTGTCAACGGCGTCCTGCAGGACGAGGAGGCCGCTCGCCGCGTGATGGCCAACCCGGCCTTGGCCAAGGGCTTCCCGAACGGACGCCCGATCGAGCACTCTGCTGCGTCCGGCGATGACACCTGTGCGTGTGGCGGTCACCACGGCAAATGCGGTTGCCAGGATGACGAACAGTCCGATGGCAGCGAGATTCCGATCAAGGCGATTGACGATATCGGCCGCGCCACTGCCGAAGACGTGCGCGAGGCACTGCATCAGGTGATTGATCCGGAGCTTGGCATCGACGTGATCGATTTGGGTCTGGTCTACGGCATTGAGATCGATGAGCTAGGCCGCGCCATTATTACGATGACGCTGACCACGCCGGCCTGCCCGCTGACCGACCTTATCGAGGACGAATGCGCATCCACGCTGGCCGGTCTGGTCGAGGAGTTCCGCATCGACTGGACGTGGGATCCGCGCTGGACCATGGAGCGCATCACGCCCGAAGGCCGCGACCAGCTCGCCGCCCTAGGCTTCAGCTTCGACAATATGCCAAAGTACTGATAGCGCTTAGTAAGTTCCCTCATCAGAGGGAGCTCTATACGAGAAAAGCCCCGCATGATGCGGGGCTTTTCCATGTCTGGACTGGTCAATCAGTCATCGACGATGGTGTTCTTCGGGACAACCGTGATGCCATCCGGCGTGACGGTGAAGCCACGGGCCAGATCGTGCTCGGTATCGATGCCGACAGTGGAGTTCTCGGTGAGCACCACGTTCTTGTCAAGAATCGCCTTGTACACGCGGGCGCGGCGGTTGATGACTACACCGTCGAACAGCACGGAATCGACAATCTGTGCCCACGAGTGGATACGCACATTGGGGGAGAGCACGGAGTGGTGCACTTCACCGCCGGAGACGATCACACCGGGGGAGACGATCGAATCGGTGGCGTGGCCCAGACGGTCGCGGCCGGCGTGCACGAACTTGGCCGGCGGCAGGTTGCCGGACATCGTGTAAATCGGCCAATCCTGGTTGTACAGGTTGAACTCGGGCACATAGGCGATCAGATCCATGTGCGCATCGTAGAACTGCTTAATCGTACCGACGTCGCGCCAGTAAGCGTGATCAGTGGCCGTGGAGCCCGGAATCTCGTTCGAGTTGAAGTCGTAGACGCCGGCTTCGTTGCGGGAAGCGAAGTACGGGGCGATGTCGCCGCCCATGTCGTGCTTGGTGTCGGCAGCCTTCTCATCGAGAGCCAGAGCCTCGAACAGGGCCTTGGTGTTGGCGACGTAGTTACCCATGGAGGCCAGAATCTGGTTCGGATTGTCCGGCAGACCGGTGGTGGTGGGCGGCTTCTCCTGGAAGTTCTTGATCATGTTCGGGTGATCGGGATCGACCTCAATCACACCGAACTGGTTCGATTCCTCGATGGGCTGGCGGATACCGGCCACGGTGAACTCGGCGCCGGACTCGATGTGCTGCTGTACCATCTGTTCGAAGTCCATGCGGTAGACGTGATCGGCACCCACGATCACCACGATGTCCGGCTGGACATCCTCGATGATGTTGATGGTCTGGTAGATGGCGTCGGCGGAGCCGAGATACCAATGCTTGCCGAGACGCTGCTGCGCGGGCACAGGGGAGACGTACGAGCCAAGCAGCGGGGAGAAACGCCAGACCTGGGAGATGTGGCGGTCAAGCGAGTGAGACTTGTACTGGGTGAGCACCACGACCTGACGGTACCCGGAGTTCACCAGGTTGCTCAACGGGAAATCGATCAGACGATACACACCACCGAAGGGAACGGCGGGCTTCGCGCGATCACGGGTTAACGGCATCAGGCGGGTCCCCTCACCACCTGCAAGCACAATCGACAGAATCTTGGGATTCTTGGTCATCGTAACTGTCCTCTCTGTTACTGAGCGTCTTTCGACACCGCACTGCCGGGCCGGATGCTTCCTTGCATTCGGTTTACATAGTTAATAATTGCAGAAAAAAACGAACATGCAAGGCTTTCGCCCCCGCGTGCCGTGAACTTGCGATGAACAGTTTCGTAGATTTGTTAAGGATCCGGCCTTTTCGGAGCGCGTGCGATTCCTTAGCGTGTCGCGTAGAACGCCACTGCGCTGGATGCCGCCACGTTCAGGCTATCCACGCCGTGGCTCATCGGAATCTTCACGGTCAAATCGGCGCGGGCAATCGTATGGTGGGACAGGCCGTCGCCCTCGGTACCGAAGATCAGCGCGAGATTGTCGATATGCGTCGGATCTTCGGCAGGCGCGTGCAGACGGCGTGTCAGTTCGTCCAACGAAATCGAACGATCCTCCAATGCCATGGCCACGGTGGTGAAGCCCAGCGACTTCAACTCGTCGATGCCCTGGAACGGCCAGTAATGCTTGTTTTCGGTGCCGTCGTCGTTGAACCCGGTGATACGGGTCCACGGAATCTGGAATACGGTGCCCATCGACACGCGGGCGGCGCGTCGGTACAGCGGATCACCGCAGGAGGGTGTGACCAGCACGGCATCCACATCGAGCGCGGCCGCCGAACGCATCAGTGCGCCCACATTGGTGTGGTCCACGATGTTTTCCATTACTGCCACGCGGCGGGCGCTCTTGCAGACCTCGGCTACGGAGGGCAACGGCCAGCGTCGCATCGCGCATAGGGCGCCGCGATGCAAACGGTAGCCGGTCAGACGCTTGAGCTGCTCAGGTGAGGCCACGTAGACGGGAATATCCGCGCCCCAGCGCCCGTCGATGAAGTCGAAGGTGTCTTTCATGCCCTCCAGCCAAGGTTCCTCGACCAGCAGTGACAGCGGTTCGCGGTCAGCGGCCAGCGCGCGGTCGATAACCTTGGGGGACTCGGCGATGAACACGCCCTTGGCTGGTTCCAAGCGATTACGCAACTGCATTTCGGTGAGGCTCACATACGCTTCGACGCGCGGGTCGTCGACGGTGTCCAGCGTGATGAACTGCATTGGTGGCCTTTCGTGTGTGCAGATAACGAAAAACCCCTTGCAATGCAAGGGGTTTATCTGTGCCCGAGACGGGACTTGAACCCGTACGCCTGTATAAAATAGGCACTAGCACCTCAAGCTAGCGCGTCTACCATTCCGCCACCCGGGCAGGTGTCGTTTGGACAACGAGTAGATAGCTTAGCATGAAATTACAGGGATGCAATTCGCGCGTGTGCCCGGCGTGTCGCGTGTAGCCTTGAAGTCATGACTGATGCCCTTTTTCTTTTCGACCCGCAGGTCGACGACGTCCCGGTGAACAGCGACGAACTCCACGCCGGCTGGAAGCTAACCCTGCCCGCTCACATCAAGCGCCATGCCGTGCAGGCCATGCGACTCAAGGCAGGGGACAGCCTGCAACTTTCCGACGGCAACGGCTTGAGAATCCAGGCAGTGATGGCCGATCCTGAAGCCGGACTGGCTGAAGTCGTGGAAGTGGGGCGCGAACCCGAGCCGCTCACCCGTTTGGCGCTGATTCAGGCATTGGCGAAAACCGGCCATGATGAGCAGGCCATCGATATGGCTACTCAGATTGGCGTCGACCAAGTGGTGCCATGGCAGGCGGACCGATCCATTGCCAAGTGGAAGGTCGGCCGTACAGACAAGAAGTGGAATTCGGTACTGGATGCCGCCACCGAGCAGTCGCGGCGCGCCTTTAAGCCGCAACTGGAGGCGTGCGCGTCCAGCAAGGAGGTCGTGGCCATCTGCCGCAGGGCCTGCGTGCATGGCGATGTGGTGATTGTGCTGCATCAGGATGCTACCGATACGTGGTCCGGCGTGGAGGAGAAGGTTGCGCAGTTGGTGGAACGCACGCTCCAGGACGGCCGGCCGCGGACTGTCAGTGTGGTGGTCGGGCCTGAGGGCGGCATCAGTGAGCAGGAGGTAGCTGATTTCGTCAAGGCCGGAGCGGTGAGCTGCGTACTGGGGCGCAATATTCTGAGAGCCGCGACGGCCGGTCCTGTAGCGTTGTCGCTGTTGTCTCGGGTGTTGGGACGTTACGAGTAACGCCCACGCGCTAAGCTGGTGCGTAGCAACATCAAACCAAGGAGCATGATGAGCGAATCCGACGATTGCCTGTTCTGCAAGATCATCGCAGGGCAGATTCCCAGCAGCAAGGTCTACGAGGACGAGACGACCTACGCATTCAACGACATCAATCCCAAGGCCAAGGTCCACGTGCTCGTGGTGCCCAAGAAGCACTACGCCAACGTCGCCGAACTTGCCGCCGACGACCCGACCGAGCTGGCCCACATCGTCTCCATTGCGCAGAACATCGCCGACAAGGAATTTCACGGCGCCTATCGACTGGTGTTCAACACCGGTCTCGACGCCGGCCAGACCGTCTTCCACATGCACGCGCACGTGATGACCGGCGAAAAGCTCGACGAGTAGTAGGGGAATATCCGCTTCGTGGCAACGACTACACGTACCATCACCATCCCGCCCCAACTTGACCCCGTCGCCGTGCTCGGCCCGGTTGACGAGGTCATTCGCGAGGTGGAGCGCGCCTTTCCGGACCTGACGATTATCGTGCGCGGCAACCGCGTGGCGATCGTCTCCCGCTCCAAGCAGACCGAAGCCCAAGCCGCACAGGCCGAGGATTTGGTCAATACCATCATCCAAGCCGCCTACACCGCGCCTATGGACGCCGACACCGTGCGTCGCATGCTCGACCAGAACGTGCTCAAGAACCACGTGCGCCTCGAACATCCCGGTCACGGCCCGGTGCGTGACAAACTGGCGCAATCGACCTCAAACGAACGCGCCCATGCACGTTCTGCCGGCTCCCACGACCCGACGTACCGCAAGCCCACGGTTCCCGGCATCATCACCTTTGCTGCCGGCGTGCCGGTCCGTGCGAAAACCGCCGGACAAGTGGCCTACGTGAACGCCATCGAATCGCACACCATCACCTTCGGCATTGGCCCCGCAGGCACCGGCAAGACGTATCTGGCCGTGGCCAAGGCTGTGCGTGCCTTCCAGGACAAGCAGATTCGCCGCATCATCCTCACGCGCCCGGCCGTGGAGGCCGGCGAAAGCCTCGGCTTTCTGCCCGGCACGCTGAATGACAAGGTTGACCCGTATCTGCGCCCGCTGTACGACGCGCTTGGCGACATGCTCGGCGCCGACCAGCTCAAGCGGTACATGGACGACGGCTCCATCGAAGTGGCGCCGCTCGCCTACATGCGCGGCCGTACGCTGAACGACGCGTTCGTGATCCTCGACGAGGCTCAGAACACCACCGAACAGCAGATGAAGATGTTCCTGACTCGTCTGGGCTTCAACACCACGATGGTCATCACCGGCGATATCTCGCAGGTGGACCTGACCGTGCCGCGCTCGGGACTGGCCACCATCGAACGCATCCTGGGCGGCATCAACGACATCGCATTCGTGCATCTCAAAACCGAGGACGTGGTACGTCACCAGCTGGTCGGACAGATCGTGGCCGCCTACGACCGTCACTCCGCCATCGCCGGCGACCACCGCGACATCGAACGCAAGGGCCGCCGCAACCATACCGACTTCGATGCCCGCCAGCAAGCGGATTCAACCAACCAAAGCGAGACAGACGATGAGCGTTGACGTCACCAATGAAACCCAGTGGGTCATCGACCCCAAGGTCTTCTCCGATTTGGGTATTTGGGTACTCGACCAGATGCGCGTGAGCACCCAGTCCGACCTGACCATCATGTTCGTGGATCCCGATCCCATCGCCGAACTGCACATGCGTTGGATGAACCTCGAAGGCCCGACCGACGTGATGAGCTTCCCGATGGACGAGCTGCGCCCCGGCGACGGCAAAACCGTGATGGAAGGAGTGCTCGGCGACATCGTCATCTGCCCGTGGGTCGCTGCCCAACAGGCTGCCGCAGCCGGGCACAGCACCATGCAGGAGATGCTATTGCTCACCATCCACGGCATCCTGCACCTGCTCGGCTACGACCACGTGACCCCCGAGCAGGAGCGCCAGATGTTCGGCCTGCAGCGACAGCTGCTGCTCACCTTCTTCGCCCTACGCCACGATGCCAACGTGCAGGCCACGCTGCCCGCCGGCACACCCGACGCGCTGGCCCTGTACGACGCCGCGCACGGTGCCGGCCGCGACCTCGATTCCAAATAAGCTCCCAAATCAATCACACCAAATCCGGATTATTCGATACCGTTCAAGGACATTCAAGGACACCGAAAAATCATTATGGAGTATTCCAGTACCACGCCGATCGCCATCACCGTCATTCTTGTACTCGTGGCGGCCCTGTTCGTCTGGCTCTCGCTGACCATGGCCGCCGCTGAAGGCGCCGTGGCCCGCGTAACGCGAGCCAGCCTTAACAATCTCATCCTCGAGGTGCAGACCGACTCCGAAGCAAGCCAGTTCCTCAAGATGAAGAAGATCGACAAGATTCATCGCGTGCAACGGCTCATCGCCGACCGTTACGCCACCGCCGGCAGCTGTGCGTTCTTCCGCATCGCCTGCAATGTGCTCGACGGCGTACTGGTGTCTTCCATCGCATCCCTGTGGGGTGCGGAACTGTGGATTGAACTGCTCTCCGGATTCCTGTTCGCGATTATCGTAGCCGTGGTCTCCGTACTGGTCCGCCCGCGCACCGCCGGCATGGCCAAGCCGGTCGGCATCATGATTTCCAACTCGCGCATCGTGTCGTTGGCCACCAAGCTCACGCCGTTCGCACGCATCGGTGGCGACAAGTCCGGTTCCAAGGGACCGGGCCGCCGCTCCAAGGACTCCGATCTGTCCGACGACGAGGAGCTTGAGAAGATTCAGCTCGAGCAGGGCAAGGCCGCCATCGACCGACTGGTGGAGTCCAACGACTTCGATCCGGAAGTCTCCGAAATGTTGCGCAACGTGCTCACCCTGTCTGATACGTTGACTCGCGAGATCATGGTGCCGCGCACCGATATGATCTGCATGGAGCGCGACTCCACACTGTCTTCCGCGCTGAAACTGTTCTCCCGCTCCGGCTTCTCCCGCGTGCCGGTGATCGGTGAGGATGTGGATGACCTGATCGGCGTGGCCTATTTGAAGGATGCCGTGCGTGCCACCGCCTTCAACCCGGCGGCCATGGAGCGCGCGGTCGAATCCATCGTCCGGCAGCCGCTGCTTGTTCCCGAATCCAAGCCGGTGGACGACCTGTTCCATGAGATGCAGCGTTCCCGCCAGCATGTGGCCGTGGTGGTCGATGAGTACGGCGGCATCGCCGGCATGGTGACTATCGAGGATGCCATCGAACAGATCGTCGGCGAGCTGGAAGACGAGCACGACCGCACCCAGCGTACTGAGCCGGAGAAAATCGGAGACAACAAGTGGAAGATGCCCGCCCGTACGCCGATTGCCGATCTGGAGGAGATCTTCGAGATCGACATTGATGAGGACGATGTCGATACCGTGTACGGCCTGCTGACCAAGATTCTGGGCCGAGTGCCGATTGTTGGTGCCTCGGCTGTGACGCGCGGTCTGCGACTGACCGCCGTGGACTCCGCCGGACGCCGCAAGAAGGTGTCCACCATCGTCGTAGAACCGGCGCACGTCGAGGGCGGCGAGGAAAATAACAAGACCCATGAGGAAACTGACGGCGAGCCCGTCGAAGGCGATGATACCGCCAGCAAGGAGTGATATGACCGATCAGAACAACAGCACGAACGACGTCGATGACATTGACGTTACCGATGCTTCCGATGTTGCCGGCGTTGCCGAAGTCGACGCGACCGGTGAAACGGCGAACGTGACCAAGCAGGACGTGCCGTATCGCTCCGGATTCGTGGCCGTGGTCGGCCGCCCGAACGTCGGCAAATCCACGTTGATCAACGCGTTGATCGGCAAGCAGATCGCCATCGCATCCTCTCGCCCGGAAACCACCCGTAAGGCGATCCGCGGCATCCTGACCGCCGACCACGCGCAGCTCGTGCTCGTGGACACGCCCGGTATTCACCGTCCGCGTACGTTGCTCGGCCAGCGTCTGAACGACGTGGTCGACGAATCTCTGGCCGATGTGGACGTGGTGGCCTTCCTGCTGCCCGCCGATCAGGAAATCGGCCCCGGCGACAAGCGTATTCTCTCCCGACTGCGTACCGACTTCGCCACCAAGCGTGAGGACGGTACGTTCAAGTGGCGCATCCCGCTGATTGCCATCGTCACCAAGATCGACGAGCTTGGCCGTCAGCAACTCATCAACAAGCTCATCGAAATCAACGATTTCGCCGATTTCTCGGACATCGTGCCGGTGAGCGCTCTGAAGCACGACAATCTGGCTGAAGTGAAGAACGTGCTCATTGAGCACACGCCCGAGGGTCCGCAGATGTACCCGGACGATCAGATCAGCGAGGAGCGTCCGGAAGACACCATCGCCGAACTCGTGCGCGGTGCGTTCCTTGAGACCCTGGACGACGAGCTGCCGCATTCGCTGGCCGTGGTGGTTGATTCCATCGACTATCCGGAAGACAACGAGACCGGTCAGGGCTATGACGGCAAGGCGCAGGTCAACGTGTCCATTTACGTGGAGCGTGACTCCCAGAAGCCGATCATCATCGGCAAGGGCGCCTCGAACCTCACCTACGTCAAGAAGAAGCTGCGCACCCCGGTCAACCGCATCGTCGGCCAAAAAGCCAAGCTCGACCTCCACGTCAAGGTAGCCAAAGGCTGGCAGTCCGACCCCAAGCAGCTGGAGCGCCTGGGCTTCTAAGGCTTATAGACGAAAAAAGCTCCCTCGTCAGAGGGAGCTTTTGCTATACGGTTTACTTCCGCTTCGTGTACATCTGGGTGTTGAGGAGGGTGGAGTAGCGCTTGATGACCTTGGGACGAATCACCTTCATGGAAGCGGTCATCAGGCCGTTTTCCTGAGTGAACTCCTCGGGCAGGATGATGAACTTGCGCACGGACTCGGCGCGGGAGACGCCCTCGTTGGCCTGATCGACCCACTTCTGCACTTCGGCGCGCACGGCGGCGTTCTTGGCGGCATCCTCCAGCGGCATGTTCTCGTCCAGGCCCTTGGCGGCCAGCCACGGGCGCAGCGACTCCTCGTCCAGCGTCACCAATGCGGAGATGAACGGACGCTTATCACCCAGCACCAGCGCCTGGGAGACGAACTCGCAACGCTGAATGACTTCCTCGATCGGGCCGGGGGAGACGTTCTTACCACCTGCAGTGATAATCAGATCCTTCTTACGACCGGTGATGTACAGGAAGCCATCGTTGTCGATACGGCCCAAGTCGCCGGTGACATACCAGCCATCTTCGGTGAACGACAGCTCAGTGGCCTCGTCGTTCTTGTGATAGCGCGGGAACACGGCACGACCCTTGACCTGAATTTCGCCGTCCTCGGCGATGCGCAGGGAGAATCCGGGGAATGCGATGCCCACGGAACCAGCGTGGAACGGCGTACCCAGCGGGCTGAACGCGCACGGTGCGGTGGTCTCGGTCAGACCATAGCCCTCGTATACAGGCACACCCGCGCCACGGAAGAAAGCCAGCAGTTCCGGGTCAAGCGGGGCACCGCCGGCCACAATCCACTTGGCGCGACCGCCGAGCACTTCGCGCAGCGAAGAGTAGACAATCGGATCGAAGGCAGCGCGGCGAGTGCGGGTCAGTGCACCTGCCTTGCCATTGGCGGAGACCTCCTTCATATAGTTCTGCGCGGCCACCACGGCGGAGGCGAACACCACGCCCTTGGGGCCGTGGCCGGCCTTCTGGGACGCGGCGTTGTACACCTTCTCCAGCACGCGCGGCACCACGATCATGATGGATGGCCTGGCCACCTGTAGGTCGCTGATCAGCGTCTTGATGCCGGCTGCGATATAGATGTGCACGTTCGAGGCCACGACGATGTAGTTGATGGCGCGGGCGAAGGAATGGGCCTGCGGCAGGAACAGCAGGATGGTGTTCCTCTTGTCGTGCAGCAGATCGGGCATGTAGGCCGGCAGATTCAGCGCGGTCTGGCAGTAGTGCTCGTGGGTCATCTCCACGCCTTTCGGCGCGGCCGTGGAACCGGAGGTGTACACGATGGAACACAGGTCGGTCTTCTTGACCGAATCGATGCGCTCGTCCAGCTCCTCGTCCGAGACCGTGGTGCCGTAGGCCTTGATCTCGTCCAAGCCACCGGTCTCGATGGTGATGATGTGCTCCAGGGACGGGCACTCTTCGACGGCCCCATCCGCCTTCTTACGCATGTCCGTGTCCTGCACGATCAGCAGTCGGGCATCGGAGTTGTTGACGATATTGCGAATCTGCTCGGCGGAATCGGTGTCGTAGATGGTGGCGAGCACGCCGCCGCACGCCATGATCGCCGCGTCGGTCAGGTCCCAGTCGTAGGAAGTTCGGCACATGAATGCCACGGCATCGCCCTTCTTCAGGCCGTAATGAATCAGGCCCTTGGCCACGGCACGCACGTCAGCCAGGAACTCGTTGGCGGTGACGGTCACCCAATCGTTGCCGGACTTGTAGGTGTACAGCGGCTCATCGCCCATACGTTCGGCGCGGTCCGCATACAGGTCGTAGATGGACGTACCTTCGTCCAGCGGCGGATTGCCTTCGGTGGAGGTGGTGAGCAGGCCGGTGGCGGGGTCGATGTCGGTGACGGTCAGGTGGCCGTCGTCCCAATCGTCGCTGTGAGGCAAAGCGATATTGGTCTCGACCGGCACGTCGGCGTTAGACAGGTAATCGGGCTCGTCCGGGGTGTCGTCGTGGACCGGGTGGACGAAGTCGGATCCCAACCTGAGCGCCTTACGGGTGAGATTGATCGTGTGCTGCGTGAAGGAATTGATAACCGACAAGTCTTGCTCCTGTAAACCTTTCAGTGTCGTCCAGCCATGAGGCGAACGCTTCTCAAAGTTCAAATTGTAATCGCCCAAACCGAACTCGTCACCTTACGCAACCGTAGGATTCTGGCGGGTTAGGGGAGTGCGTGGCAAAATATTGCACAGGTTCCGATATTGTTGAGTAACCGTGAGCTACGAAACGGCGATTGTCGATAATTATTGAGCGGTTGGTTGCTGATCGATGCCGGGTGATTGTTGGACGACTTCCGAGCAATTCATCCGCAATGCACATGGACACATTCGTATTTCTTACTAATTTCGGGTTCGTTTCTATTTCGATTGGCGGAATCTCAAGTCATGGTCTTTACCTTTCGACTACACTTACCATGCGGATAACCATGTCCATTTTGAAGTAGAACAAGAAAGGGCTCTCATGGCGCAAAACCCAGAAGCCGCCGTGGTGTTCGGCGTTTTGAATGAAACGTCCGAAACGGAATCCCGCGTCGCGTTGACGCCGGATATCGTCACCCGGCTGAAGAGGAGCGGAGTCTCCTCGATTATTGAGGCCGGTGCCGGCATTGCCGCCGAATACACCGATGAGGATTACGAAAAGGCCGGTGCGAAGGTGACCAGCCGCGACGAGGTGCTCGCCGAAGCCGACGCGCTCGGTTTTGTGGACCGACCGTCCGCCGAGACCGTGGCCAAGCTCAGGGCCGGCCAGTGGGTCATTGGCATGCTCGGTTCCTTCACCGATGCCGATTACGTGGCCGCGCTCGAGAAGGCCGGTCTGGTGGGCATCGCCATCGAAAAGCTGCCCCGTAAGCTTTCCAGCGCCCAGTCCATGGATGAGATGACCTCTCAGAACTCCGTGATGGGCTACAAGGCAGCCATCACCGCCGCCGATGCTTACGGTTCCTTCCTGCCGATGATGACCACCGCCGCCGGCACGATTCGCCCGGCTAAGGCGCTGGTGCTCGGTGCCGGCATCGCCGGCCTGCAGGCCATCGGTACGCTGAAGCGTCTTGGCGCGGTCGTCACCGCGTACGACGTGCGTCCCGCCTCCCAGAGCGAGGTCGAGTCCCTCGGCGCGAAGTTCCTTGATCTGGGACTTGACTTCTCCAAGGGCCAGGGCGAGGGCGGTTATGCCCGCGCGCTGAGCGCCGAAGAGCAGGCTCAGCAGCAGGCTGCCGTCGACGAAAAGGCCGCCGACTTTGACATCATCATCACCACCGCCAAGGTCCCGGGCCGTAAGCCCCCGGTGCTGCTCACCGCAGCCGGCGTCAAGGGTCTCAAGCGTGGTGCCGTGATCGTGGACTGCGCAGCATCCGACCTCGGCGGCAACGTCGAGGGCTCCGCCGTTGGTGAGCAGGTCACCGAGGGCGGTGTCAAGCTGATCGGCGCTCCCTACCTGGCCTCCGGCGTCGCCACCACCGCATCCAACCTGCTTTCGCGCAACGTGGCCGACATCCTCGTGCACTTCGTGCGTGACGGCAAGCTCGGCCAGGATCTCACCGAAGAACTCGACGACGCGCTGGTGGTTGCCGGCCGCGCCGCCGCCCCGGCAGCTGCTGCCGATGCCGAGAAGTCCGAGAAGTAAGGAAGAAGGAATACCATGCCTACTCTCGTCGTTTCCATTACCCTGTTCGTCCTCGCGCTGCTCATCGGCATCGAGGTCATCGGCAAGGTGCCCGCCACCCTGCACACGCCGCTTATGTCCGGCGCGAACTCCATCCACGGCATCGTCATCGTCGGCGTTGTGATCGTGGCAGCCGAAGCCAATAGCCCGCTGGCCTACGTGTTCATCTTCCTGGCCGCTGTGCTGGGCACCATGAACGTCGTTGGTGGCTACGTGGTCACCGACCGCATGCTTGAGATGTTCAAGTCCAGCAAGAACGAGAAGAAGGGGGAGTCGAAGTAATGACCTCCGCAACCGTTGGCGCCATCGACATCGTCGCTTGGTTCGTCTACCTGTTCTCTGCCGTCCTGTTTGTGGTCGGTCTGCATTTCATGAATTCGCCGAAGACCGCCCGCAAGGGTAACCAGATCTCCGCGTTCGGCATGGTCGTGGCCGTGCTCATGGCGTTCATCGTGCTCTTCGCCAAGGGCTTCGTGAACATTGTCGCCGTGGTGGTGCTGGTCGTCGGCATCCTGATCGGTGCCGTGGCCGGTGTCGTCTCCGCCAAGAAGGTGAAGATGACCGATATGCCGCAGCTGGTCTCCGTGTTCAATACCGTGGGTGGTGGCGCCGCCGCACTCGTGGCCCTGAACGACATCCTGACCAAGGAAGGCACCCCGGACATCGTGGTGCTCATCACCGCTGGTCTCGGTATTCTCATCGGTTCTGTGACCTTCACCGGCTCGCTCATCGCAGCCGGCAAGCTGCAGGGTATCAAGTGGGTCAAGAAGCTGAACCTGCCGGGCAAGGGCGTATGGAACATTCTGTTCGCCGTGCTGTCTGTCGTCTCGCTGGTCATGCTGTGCGTCCAGCCCGAACAGCGTCTGCTGTGGTCGATTCTGACCACCGTGTTCGCCCTGTGCTACGGCTTGGTGTTCGTGATTCCGATCGGCGGCGCCGATATGCCCGTCGTCATCTCTGTGCTCAACGCATGCACCGGTACGGCTGTGGCTATGTCCGGTCTGGCGATTGACAATGTCGCCCTGATCGTGGCCGGCGCACTCGTCGGTTCCGCAGGTGTGACCCTGTCCATCCTCATGGCTCAGGCCATGAACCGCCCGCTGCTCTCCGTCTTGGCCGGTGGCTTCGGCGGTGGTGCTGACGCCGCTGCTGCTGGCGATGGTCCGGAAGGAACCATGAAGGAGACCACGCCGGACGATCTGGCCGTTCAGCTCGTCTACGCGCAGAAGGTCATCTTCGTGCCCGGCTTCGGTTTGGCTCAGGCTCAGGCCCAGCGCGAGCTCGCTGACCTCGGCGAACTGCTCAAGGGCCACGGCGTGGAAGTCTCCTACGCCATTCACCCGGTCGCAGGCCGTATGCCTGGCCACATGAACGTGCTGCTGGCCGAGGCCAACGTGCCCTACGAGGAGCTCGTGGATCTTGATGAGATCAACCCGCAGTTCCCGCAGGCCAACGTGGCTCTGGTCGTCGGCGCCAACGATGTGACCAACCCGGCTGCTCGCCGTCCCGGCACCCCGGTCTCCGGCATGCCGATTCTCGACGTCGACAAGTCCCAGAACGTCGTGGTCATGAAGCGCGGCCGCGGTATGGGCTACGCCGGCATCCAGAACGAGCTCTACTTCGAAGACAACACCCAGATGCTGTTCGGTGACGCGAAGAAGAGTCTGCAGTCCGTCATCGCCGCCGTCAAGGAATTGCTCGCGTAACCATTCTTGGCTCCCCTCTGTGAGGGGAGCTGTCGAACGGAGTGAGACTGAGGGGAGTAGCCCATACGCGGGTGCTCCCCTCAGTCAGCTTCGCTGGCGGCTCCCCTCACAGAGGGGAGCCGAGCTCTATATCTACTACAGCCCAAACACCCGCTTAACAAAGCTGTTAACGCGACGCCAATAGCGGTCCGGATCGGTGCTGGCGCTCATCGTGTGGTCGGCGCCGGGAATCAGCAGCTTCTCGCGGTCGATGCTGGCGCAGGCGTTGTAATTGATGTCCAGATACTTCGGATTGACAAAAGTATCCGCTCCGCCATGAATGAACATCATCGGAATAGTCGCGTGCCGTAATGCCTTCACACAGGAGGCGTCCTCAAACCGGTATCCAGCCTTGCGTTCAGACACATGACTGGCCACTTTGACCAGCAGCACGGCCAACGAGTGCGGCAAACGGAACATCGCCTCGGCATTATCCGTAAACTGCGAGACCACGGAACTGTATCCGCAATCGGAAATCGCGGCGACGACGTTGCGGGGGAGTCGCGCATCGCCGGCCGCCATCATCACCGTGGCGGCGCCCATCGAATTGCCATGCAACAGAATGCGTGCATCCGGATCAGCTGCGGTGATCAGCGAAACCCAGCCCAACAGATCGTCGCTTTCCAGCAATCCCATACCCACGTAACGCCCTTCGCTCAACTCATGGGCGCGCTGCGCGGGTAGCAGGACCGTAAAACCGAGTTGCGCATAGCGATGCGCCCATTTGGCCATTTCCGCGGGCTCTCCGGCATAGCCATGGCAGCAGATCGCGTATAGATGCGGCTGTGGGTCGGAACAATCCGGGTCCAACAGCCAGCCGTGGAGTTTCAATCCATCATGGCTGCGCAGCGTGACCGATTGCTTGGCCTCCTCGAACCACCGGGCGGCCTCAAGCTGCTCGGACATGTCGAATTCGATGCCTTTCGGTGTCTCCTCGTGCGGCATGTTGAACATCGAACGTTTGGCCTTGGTGTCCAGCGCGAACGTGAACATGACGTTGGCGGCCGCGGCTGTGACGCCGGCTCCTGTGGCGGCTATCGCGGCAAGTGCCGCAGCCATACCCCTGACAACGCGAGTGTGTGCGGCGATGACGTCATGGCCATCCTCATTGATGACGTCGTCCGAACGAGTCATATCAACCTCCCGATACGGTACTCACCATCGTACGTTATTTTCGAAATCATCCCCAACTTCGTGAAAGACCGTACACTGAGTGTCGCTGAGCGTACGATTTTCACGAAATGGCGGACGATTTCGTGAAAACCGTACGTTGAGAACGGGTAAGCGTACGTTCTTCACAAAGTTAGGGATTATTTCGCGGAAACCGTACGTTGACGTGGCTGGGACGGCCGGGATGCAGTGTCATCGAAGCATCACCGCGCCAAAGTCCGGAGTTGGCGTATACTTGACAATTGTTGCTTTGGCGAGGGAAGTGTGCGTGCTGACACATGACACAGCTTCCGTTATCGACTCGGTGTATTTCACTCCTTGTAGGGTGTCTTTCGGCGTGTCGTGGCGTCTGAGCGAGACAGAACGAAACGAAACTACAAGGAGTATCCATTATGGCTACCACCATTAAGCTTGAGGGCGAGGCCCGTTCCGAGTTCGGCAAGGGCGTTGCTCGTCGTCTGCGCGTTGCCAACAAGATTCCGGCCACCATCTACGCCGGCGGCGAAGAGCCCGCCTTCGTGACCTTGCCGATGCGCGAGACCACCCTGGCCCTGCGTCACACCAACGCCCTGTTCACCATCGCCTTCGACGGCAACACCAAGATGGCCGTCGTCAAGGACGTGCAGAAGAACCCGGTCAAGCGCATCATCGAGCACGTTGACTTCCTTGAGGTCAAGGCCGGTGAGAAGATCGACGTCGAGGTGCCGGTCTTCGTTGAAGGCACCCCGAAGGGCGCTGCTGTGGCATTCGTCGACATTCAGGAGCTCAAGGTTCGCGCTGACGTCGCCAACCTGCCTGAGAAGATCGTTGTGAGCGTCGAGGGCCTAACCGACGGCACCAAGGTGTTCGCTAAGGACGTTGTTCTGCCTGAAGGCGTTGAGCTCGACGTTGAGGATCCGGAAGAGTCCGTCGTCACCGTTGAGGTGCCGGAAGATGCTTCTGAGTCCACCGCCGCTCCGGAAGCTGCTGCTCCGGCTGCCGACGCTGCTGCTCCGGCTGCCGACGCCAAGTGAGTCGATCGCTTCGATAGCGAACAATTCAGAACATAACTGAAACGTGGAAGCCCGCAGCCGTTGAGAACGGTGCGGGCTTCTTCGTTTTTTCACCATGTGAACTCTGCCACACGAGTAACACATGGGTGTGCAAAAGTATGCAACAGAGCTCGCGCCACAAGCGCACAGCACACACCCCATATGGTGGCTTTCGGGCCGCCAAAGTCAAGAAGAAGTAGCTAGTAATGACTGAAAACACGCACCACGATCCGGCAGCGCTCGACAAGCTCGCCGAACCGTTCACCGTACTGCCGAACGACAACCCCGCATCCGATGAGAAGCGCCAGTCCCTCATCGACAAGCCGGCTTTCGGCCAGGTGTTCTCCGACAACATGACCCACATGACCTGGACCAAGGGCGAAGGTTGGTCCGACCGCCGCGTCGAACCGTACGCACCGCTCAAGATGGATCCGGGTGCTTCCGTGCTGCACTACGCACAGGAGTGCTTCGAGGGCCTCAAGGCTTACCGTCATGCCGACGGCTCCACCTGGCTGTTCCGCCCGGATGCGAACGCCGAGCGTTTCCAGAACTCCGCCAAGCGTCTGTACCTGCCTGAGCTGCCGATTGACGACTTCCTCGGTTCCGTGGCCGCGCTGGTCAAGCGCGACGCCAACTGGGTGCCGTCCCGCCGCGAGTACACGCTGTACATGCGTCCGTTCATGTTCGCTTCCGAGCCGTTCCTCGGCGTGCGCGCCCCGCAGGAAGTCGACTACTGCGTGATCGCCTCCCCGTCCGGCCCGTACTTCCCGGGCGGCGTCAAGCCGGTGAGCATCTGGGTTGAAGACAAGTGGTTCCGCACCGGCCCTGGCGGCACTGGTTTCGCCAAGTGCGGCGGCAACTACGCCGCCTCCCTGCTCGGCGAGTACAAGGGTGTTGAGAATGGCTGCGAGCAGGTGTGCTTCGTGGACGCCGCCACCAAGACCTACCTCGAAGAGCTCGGTGGCATGAACATGATGGCTGTGCACAAGGATGGCCACGTGGAGACCCCGTCCCTGACCGGTAACATTCTGCCGGGTGTGACCCGTCGCTCCCTGATTCAGCTGCTGCAGGACAAGGGCCACGACGTAGTCGAGACCATGATTGCCCTCGACCAGCTGCTCGAGGACATCAAGTCCGGCGAAGTCACCGAGGTGTTCGCTTGCGGTACCGCCGCCATCATCACCCCGATCGGTCGCTTCAAGTCCGAGAAGTTCGATGTCACCGTCGCCGACGGCGGCTCCGGCAAGCTCACCTGCGAACTGCGCGACGAGCTGCTCGGCATCCAGCTCGGCGAAGTCGAGGACCCGCACAACTGGATGTGGAAGGTGTGCTGAATCACTCGCTGATTAGGCATTGAGACCCCTTGCGAACGCCAATGTTTGCAAGGGGTCTCATCGTATCTCGGGTAAGATTTCCGGCGTCTAGGAATGTCATTCTCCAACATTCTCCAACAAATCTTCGGGTTGGGCTGCGGAACGGTTTCGGCGTGGCGGAATCGACGGTGATTCGCTCGAAAAATCAAAAATCGGTTTTTGTATAAATATTCATGTAAGCCTTTTAGTATCTATCCATGTATGTTCACATGTCGGTGTGAGCAATAATCAGCGTTGACTGTGACTCACTATTCCCATTATGGTGTGACTATCTGTTATCATGTGAGTGTGAATAAAAAACCCTATGGAGGTGAAGACTCCACAGGGTTGAAAAACGAAACCCTAGCAAGAGTTCCACTCCCAAGTTTAGTCGAGGGCGTGGAGGAAAGATGACGGAACAGATGGGCTACCGCAATGTAGATCGCGTATATGCTCTCGCAAGCCAAGGCAAATTCTCCAAGACTGATGAAAACGGCAAGCAGACGCTAGACCTACTGGCTTTGTCGATGATGACCTACATGGCCTCGAAGGTAATCGACAAAGAGGATGTGAACGCCGTCGTATATCAAAACCGTGCCTACTGGTGTTATTGGGAGGGTTGGGACAAGATGATAGAGGGTATGGGCATGGTCATCGCCTCCAAGGAACATGATTTAGACACTGCCGCAGAAACAACAATGGCCCGCACACGGACAGCGCGAAACCGACTGAGCCGTGGTGCAAAGTTTTTACAAGAGCAGGGCTGTATAAAGCAGCTAAAGGCTCCGATTCCTCTAGCGGGGAAGAATGCCATCTGGCTTCTGTTGCTTGGTAATGAGAGGGAGAACCGCGAAGCTGAGCGAATCGCCCGATTGTATTTCAATCTTCCGCCCATGAAAGCGTAAATACGCGAAAACCGCCCCTCCGTCCAGCGTTACTGCTGGGGGAGGGGCGGTGGTATTTATTCGCTGCGACTACTTGCCGGCCATGCGTACCGGGTTGTATGCGACTCCGAATCCGGCGGCGATGATGCCTGCGGCGGTGCTGATGAAGCCGCCGATGTCGTGTGAGCCGAAGCTCATGAACCCGAGTCCGACGACCGAGGCGACGAGCGTGACCACGTAGATGATGGTGCGCAACGTGTCATTGAATACGGGAGTGTACGGTGTGGCCGTGTGGTCGGGAATGTCGGGCGTGTTCGTGCCTGTTTCCGTGATTTCCTCGAGTTGGGTGTCCGGCGTGTTGTTGGTCATGTTTGCTCCGATCAATAAGGGATGATGATGGGGTGATGCCGTCACCCGGTCAAGCGGGTGGCGGCATCTGTTGAGTCTCAGCGGCAGGTCACCACGTCGCCCACATAGTAGACGTTGATGTTGCCGGAGGGTACCGTGCATTGGCTGACGTTGTAGCCGTGGGAGGTGGCGAACTCCCACACGGTGTCGCCGTACTGGAGGGTCTTGGAAACCCCGTTGGACGGCGCGGCCGTGGTGGAGCCGCCGCCGTAGGTTACGACGTCGCCCACGTAGTAGCGGTTGATATCACCGGAAGGCGTGTGCCATGCGGACAACGGCCATGCGTTGTGGGCTACGGCGAGTCCCCAGATGGTCTCGCCCCACTGCATGGTGTGGCTGATGCCACCCGTGTTGGTCTGGGGTTTGCTCGGCTGCACGGGCGCGGGCGTTGCCGGGGCCGGGGCTGTGGAGCCGGTGGGATTGGCGTACAAATCCCACTGCCATGCCTCGCCACGGAAAATGTTGAGGTCAATCGGACTCCACGTGTTGACCACGCCGGTACCGCTGTACTGGCGCATGGCCTCGCCGTACGCGCCGATCATCCACGGATTGGCCTGATAGCCGGTCGGGCTCATGTTCGCGTACTGGGCGATCCACAGGCCGTATCGGTCGCGGATGTCCTGCGGGATGGTGCCGGCCACCGGGCCGGTGTACAGCAATGGGCGCACACCACCGGAAAGCCGCTCACATTCGGCCATGAAGCGGCGCACCCAATCCCAATTACCCCATGCGGGATTATCGTCCATCTCCCAATCCAACGCCACGATGCCGTGACGCCAATAGTTCGATGTGTTGCGATAGAAGAATTGGGCTTCCGCCTCCGGGTTGCCGCCCATCGCGTAGTGATACAAACCGAATTTCTTGCCGGATGCTTGTGCCTGGGCGATCATGCGGTTGGCGTCCGTGTTGACGCCGGACACCAAGCAGTTGTTGTTGACTTGCCCGGTGCCCCATGTGGTGCCGACCACGATAAAATCGGCCTGCATGTTGTACACGTCTACACCGCACTGCCAGTTGCTCATGTCCACGCCCTGCATGTCCGCGTGCGCGGTCGCCGGGAGCAGCATCATGCACACGGCGGCGGCCAGCGCGGTACCCTTGGCGAGCAGACGCCTCCGCAACGGCTTGTCCTTGTTATTGACCATATGTCCCCTTTCTCGGGATGGATTGTTGTTTGTGGCCCACGGTCGTGGGTCAGGATTGTCACGGCCCACTCGGGGCCGTCAATGAAAAAGCCCCACACGGAATGGTGTGGGGCTAGAATCAGTCGATCTTGTACAGGCGGGGAGTGAACGTCTTATCGACCTCGCCCGTGGTGTTGACGAAAATGTTGCATTGGAGAGTGCCGGCCTTCAAGGTTTTCGGCCCATAGTCCCTAGGTCCGAACACATTTGCTCCTTCGCTCCCGTCGTCGTGGGAGATATGGGCTTGTATGCCCATCAGCCATGAATTGTTGCCCAGCGGCCAGTCCGTGGCGTCCATCGTGTACGTTCCCGCATCCACATGCACCACATTGGTCAAGTTATTCCACGAGTCAGCCGCTGTCGTGGTGGAGCCTTTGAAACGGTACGTGCCCGGTGTCGGTGCCGTGACCGTGATCCCCGGGGCGGCACCCACTGTCTTAGGCAGGCCGGTGACACGCGGATACAGGTTCGCTAGTTCATAACCCCCCCCCTAAGGCTCGTGTTGTCGGGTCGCATCCACTCGTGCGCGGTGTCGCCGGATTCGAGCTGGACTCGGAGGTCGCCGTCCTTCGCGGTGGGCGTGGCCTCGGCGGAGATGACGTTGAGGAACAGGCTGACGGTGCCGGCAGGGATTGCCATGACACTGTTACCCAAGTTCATTTGGTCTCCCAGTTGCTGACCCTTGGCGTCGAGGCACTTGATGTTGAAGCTCAAACCGGCGATACTAGTGCCGCTGAGTTTCACGGTGCCCTGTACCGGGCATGGGAACGTCCACGACAGGCCACGCCATTGACCGGTGGCGGTGCCGGTGACGTGCAGCGAACCGTCAGTGTTGACGGTGGCGGTCAACCCGTTGCCCTCGGCGGGACCGTAGGACAGCAGGTTACGCGACAATACGGTAATCGGCACGGTTTTCGTAATCTTGCCGGCGGTCAGTTTCAGACTCGTGGACCCCGGTTTGATACCGGTTATTGATAGTGCGCCCATATTGGGGCCTCCTTTTATGGTGAAGGCCCCAATATCGGGGCCTTAGTTGAGTTTCCTGAGAATTGGGGTGATGGTTGCGTCCACGGTCTTGCCGGGCGAGACACTGACGAGCATCTGGTAGTCGCCCGCCGGGAGCGTCGCCTTGACCGTGCCATGCGAGAACAGGTCGATCCTGCCGTCCGTGGATTTGAGCTCGCAGAACGGGCCGACACCGTCGACGAGCGTGTGTTCGAGCGTGTACTCGCCGGCCGGCAGGTCCTGGGTGACGAGGATGGTCGCCCAGTCGGTCGCTGTGCCCTTCGCGTGTACCATGCCGTCGCCGGCCGCTGTGAACGTGATTCCGTTGCGCGTGGCGGGCAGGGTGGGCAGCACCCATTTGTTTCCCCATACACTGACCGGGATGGTCTTTACGATGCTGCCTGCGGTGATGGTGATGGAGGTGTCGCCCTCCTTGAGGGCGCGGACACTAGCCCCCCCCTAAACGCTGTTGTTGTTGGCATGATATTGCCCCTTACTGTTGTCTGACTGATGCGAGACCCACATCCTTGATGGATGCCGTATACTCCTGCGATGCCGCATCGGGCAGGATCGCCACCTTGAGGTTCTTGCTCTCGCCGACGCGCAGGGTGACTGCATCGACCGGCTGGCCGGAATCGTCCGTGACCTTGATGGATTCGGGCGCGTAGGCGGAGGCGATGGACGCGGCGGCGGAAGTGAAACCGTTGACAGTAGCGGTGACGAGAATCGTGCCGCCATGCCTCCACGTGAGCGTGTTACCGCTGACCGTGGCGGTGGAAGTGTCCCGGCTCGTGAACGTCACGTCCTTGGTGGTCAGCAGGTCGCCCACATGACCGTCCGCATACGTGGCTTTCGCCCCCAGTTTCAGGGTGCCGTTGACCGCCAGAGACTTGGGCAGAGCATTGCCCTTATCATCCGTGATCTCGATGGAGACGACCGTGTCTTTGTCGAGGGGCCATACGAGTTTGCCGTTGAACATGGCGTTGTACGTGTGGCCGTTCATCAATGGTTTGCCGACACGTTTGCCGGCGTATAGGGCTGGCATGATCAGGCCTCCTTCACAGTGGCCTTCTTGGCCTTGGCTGGCGTGGAGTCGGTGTCGGGTTCCTCCGTGGTTTCCTCGGTGGTGCCGGTGTCGGGCAGTACGGTGGTCGCAGCCTCCGCCTTGTCCTTGACCGCCTGCACCGTCGAATCGATGGTGGCGATAGCCGATTCGCCCTTCGCCGCAACCGCGTTGGCGGTGTCGGCCACCGTCTGCGAATCATTGGCGACGGAAGCCGCCGCCATGCTGGCGTTCGACGCGAGAACATTCAGATCGGACTGGGTGGCGGTCGCCGAATCCGCCGAAGACCGGGCGCTCAGCATGGCGCTCTTCGCCAACGCGGCGTTCGTCTGCGCTTCGGCCGTGATGGACTCCAACGTGCTCATGGCCATAGCGGCCTTGGTGACGCTCGCCGTCTCGTTGAAGAACACCAGTACGTCCGGGTATTGGGCGCTCAACGCCTCCGCCTCCGACTGGGTGGCGGCACGACGAACCTTCAACAGTTGGGAGCCGGCCATATCCTTCGGGACGAACGTGCCCGCGTCAACCTCCACGAGGTCCGCGTATTCGACCTTGGTCTTGGAGTCCGGCACCTCGACGTAGCGCGTGTACGCCTGCGGCGTGTCCGCCAACTCGATGACCTGCCAAACAAACGCGCTAGTCGTGGGCAGCAGGTCAACCGTCAGCTCACCCGTTTCGGACAGATTCGCGTCGAACGAGGCCGCGATAATAAGATTCTTCGCCGCGTCGAAGTGACGGCGTACCGGGCGGAATCGCAGCGTACCGGTGACAGGGTCCAAGCCGCCGGTCTTCGGCTTCCTGATGCTGATATGGATTTGGGTCATTACTGTTCCTCCTTATTGGATTCGATTGTTTCGGGGGCCACGTCCGGGCGAAGCTCGTCCGGCAATGATGGTTTCGGATGACGTTTCAGAAACTCCGGTTCGGCGACCGCGCAGAATGATTGCAGCCAATGGGACAGGCTGCGCACATAGGCCACGGCCTTGAAATACTTGCGTTGCACGTCCTCCAAATGCCGGATCTGCTCCTCCTGATAAGTGACCTGCTCGCGCAGCGGGCTGATGATGCTTTCCGTGAGGATTTTCACGGCCTTGTCGGCGGCGTCGGCGGTGATGCTGTCGATATCGGCCTCGTTCTTCCGCCGGCTCGACCATGCGCCTACCAGTCCGCCAAGCCCACCACCACCGATGAGAGCGAGAATCAACGCCGACCAGAATTCCATGGAGCCGAATAACTGTTGGAATGGGGGCATCCCGTTCCCCTCTCTTTTTGGGAAAACCCACACGTTTCACCCGTTTGGACAGGCCAGACGGCGTGTGGGTTTTCGGAGGTTGAAAATGCTGTTACGAGAGTTTTGGACCAACCGGTTTTGGCCGTACTGCACGCGGAATCTACGTGAGAGCACGTGGGTCGGCTACGAGAGCGCTTGGCGTTTGCATGTCATGCCGGTTTTCGGTGGCATGGACATGAGCGCAATAAGCGTGGAGCTCGTGGACAAGTGGCTCGCATGTTTCGACAGCGCGGGCGCGGCACGCAAGGCATGGGCCGTACTACGCGCGATACTCAGGCGGGCTATCCGCTGGAACCTGTTGGACGTGGACATCACCAGACGCGACATCCAACTGCCGGCCAAACCTCATTACGAGCCGCGAATATTGACCATCCGCCAGCAGCGCACGCTGTTGCGGGGCTTTTACGGTCATCTGCTTGAGGCGTGGCTTATCTGTGCCGTCTCATGCGGACTCCGCACCGAAGAAGGATACGGGCTCGAATGGGGCGACCTCGACCTGCGGCGCGGCGTCCTGCACGTGGAGCGCGGCCTGCAATGGGTCGCCGGGCATGAGGCCGTCGTGCCGCCGAAAACCGAACTGTCCCACCGCACGCTCCCGTTGCCGCGCTTCGCGGTCAAACGATTGCGCGAGCTCAGGCCACGCGAGGGGGGCCGACTCATCGGCACCCTCACCCCGCCGCAAGCCGCACGCCAATACAAGGCCTACTGCAAGCGGCATGATCTGCCGCATGTGCCCGCACGCAACCTGCGCCACTCATGGGCGACGAACACTCTGGCGGCGGGAGCGGATATCGCCATCGTGTCGAAAATGCTCGGCCACAGCGATATCAAAACCACCGCGAAGTACTACCTCAAACCGGATATCACGGCTTTGCGAGACGCGCAACGCCTCTGGGAACGAGCCCTAATAGCCTGAACGGGATTCCCTAACCCGAATGCCGTATATTCTGTGCGGAGGCCATACCATCACCACGAATGATGACGGCACATTCTACATCAACGTCCAATCCCCAAACGGGAAGAAAGCCGATTACGCGGCCTACACGATTGGGCCGTTCGGCACTGGTTTCGGCCAGGCCGGCGAGTACACCGCACAACGTTGGGGTACCAGCGACGTAAACCAGATACGCTTCCGCCTGTGGAACACCAAAGACAACCGCTGGTGCGGGAGGGTCGCGATATTCGGAAGCTGGATCGCAATCTGGAACAGGCAATAGTTTTCCCTAACCCGCACCGATGTCACGACCCTCATCAGTGGCAATTACGGCACCGTCAAAGGCTATAGGTCCGGGCCGATGGTGACGTTGCGAATCGACTGGAAGTCGTCGGCCTCCGGCTCGTGGAACAACGGCACGTTCGGCACTCTGCCCGAAGGATGGCGTCCCCCAATGGATTTGAATTTCTCATTTGGCGGACGCGACGGCGCGAACCAGAAGATCATCAACGTAAACGCGAACGGAACCATGACCTACGCCAATCAGGGCGGCACGCAGGGCACGAACGCGTTCGGCATGACCGTCTCATACGCGCTATGAACCGTGGGGTCACTGCAAGACAGTGCAACCGCCTGAGCCAGTGTCCCGAAGCTATGCGGCGGGCATCGGGTCGGCGGTCCTCCATACGCCGGTGCATCCCGCGTACGCGCTGTTCGGATTGCCAAGCATCGTGACGGTGCCATTGGCCTCGCCGTAACAGATGAATGTCGTTTCACCACCGAAAACGGCCACGGGCGTATTGACGATGACGGGTCGATACCCTTCGGGGAGCTTCTCCTGAGCCTTCGTGTAATCGTTCTGCCCGCTACTGTTGAATTTTACGTTGCCACCCATGAAACAGATATCACCGATGCGCGTAAGCAAAATGCTGTCGCTGCTGTAAGGTACTCGCCACGTCGTAGAACGCTGGGTTAGGGAAAGCTACGCGGTAATCCAACAGCCGGATATACCGACGAATCGGCTGGTATATCCGGTGCCGTTCAACACCATTTTCCCCTCCGGCGTGCCGTAAAGGTAGAAACTGGTCGCGCCGCTGTTGTCGGTGCCGCGCATGACCGCGCGGGAATCGCCGGACGGTCTGAAACCCTCCGGGATTGTCTCGTTGACGGACACGTTGCTGACCTGAGTGAAATTGCTTGTCAGCGTGATATACGCGCAGGCGGTGACAATACGGCCGACACGAACCAGAGTGATATACCTGTCGGAATACGGCATCCTGACTTGGCCCGTGACAGGGGTTAGGGAATCCCACACGTCGCTCATCGGCTTCAACACGTTGAACAATGCGACTGGTGTGCCGATGGTGATGCCGTCCAGCGGGATGCGGTACAAGGGCATGTCGTAGGTGGTGCCCCCGTCCAACGGGCTGGTGGTGTTCACGGCGGGGTCGGTGGGCGTGCCCGTGGTGGGCGTGCCCCTGACCACGACCAGTTTCGCGCTCTCGATGTTCTGCGAGCCCTTCGCATAGCGGCATACGATCAGGTCGTTGCGTTTCTGACCCTGCGAACCGTTGGTGACGATCAGATCCTCGGGCGTGCCTTGGCTGACGTGACGGCCCTGCATGACCAGCTCGCCCGTGCCGATGGTCACCTTGTTCGCCGAAACGACCGTGATCTTGAGCTTGTCATGCACGTTGAGCACATAATCATCCAAGCCGAGAATGCCGGCGTTCAATCCCGCCGCCTGCTCCGCTGTCGCGTGCGCCTTGCCCGCATGACCGGTGACGAGTTCAGCCATTCCGCTTGCCTCCGTTCTGCATCCAACTGTCGAAGCTGTTATCAAAGTCCTTGAGCTTGTTCACATAGTCCGCGTAATCCTGATCGCAAAACAGGTAGTCGTGGACCGTGCCGGAGGAGTCCAACCGGTTGACGTTGTACCACGTCTTGATATCCGGATCGTCCAAGTCCTTGTACCATTTGTGTTTCCCGCACCGGTCGCATTGCATGACCGTCGCATTGTCGATACGCGCCATAATCGGCTCCTTACTGTTTACTCGGCCTCATAATCGACGGACATCACGCCGCCCGAGACCTTGACGATTTTCTTGCTGATAGTCGCGTTGACGGTGATGCCCGTGAGATTATCCCTTGCGGTCACGGTGTCGCCCACGTCAAACACGATGCCCGAATCCTCATGCACGGTGACCTTCACCTCACCCTCGGACTGCAAGTCCTGAAGTTTCTTCTTCGTGTTCTTCGCCAACTCGTCCGCCTCGGCCGACGAATAGTCGTACACTTGGGCAATCTCGTCCAAACCCTTGAACGTCTGGGTTTGGGTGACGTTGCCTTTCGAGTCCGCATACCAGTGGCTGACGATGCGGTTCCTCAACTCGCCCTTGCCCAAGCCGATCATGTGGTTCGGCTTGCGCCACGTGCGCGATGCGTCGAAGTCCAACAGGTCGGAGTCGATGTCGTTCCCGTAGTCGCCTGCCGTCTCCAGCCATGTTTCGACATGGCCTGACCGGTAGGCGACTTTGAGTTTCAAACCGTTCGCTTTCGCCATCGCGCAGACGCCCGTGTATGCGTCCACATACCGTTCGAACTGGTAGGACTTGATGGACACGTCGCCGGACGGGGGAACGACCGCTTTGAACAACGGGGTGAGCGAGACACGGGACAACAACGCACCAAGTATGGTGGAGGCGTTGCCTGACACGGTGAGGTAATCCTGCCCCGAATCCGGGGCGAGAATCTTGTTTTCCAACATGCCATGCCACGTGCGCCCCGAATACGTGAGCGTGGAATCACCACGCTCCAACTGGTCGCGCAACGCATCAACTATCCCGCCGCACTCGGACTCCTCCAAATAGACGAACGCGCCCTGCGGGATGAGCTTGTCCACCGTCAACTCGAAATCGTTCTCGTCCTTGCCCCACGCGCAATCCAACGAATAATCCTCGACCATCATCGAATCCACATGGTTCGCATCGGTCACCACAAGCCCTACACCCATTGCGGTTCGCTCGCCTCCTCGATGATCGTCAGATCGATGCCGAAACCATTCCATTGAGCAGCGAGCTCGCCGGACGGTATCGGCTGGAAGATGTAGCTTCCCCCGTTCTCACCGCCCGTGCGCACACCCTTGGAGAACACGTTCGACGTGTCGCCGTTCTCAGTGGTCAGGATGATGCTTTTCTCACCCTCCACACTGGAAATGGTCACATAGCCGCCCGAGGGAATGTCCATGTCCAACTCGTACCGGTTGCCCCCCAACGTCAACTGGGGTTTCGACACCGGCCCGAACCAGACCATCTCAAACGGCATCGGCGCGGGCATCGGATTCACCACGGTCGTGTTCCTCGCGGTCGGCATATAGTCGTGCGGGTAATCGTGCGGGTAATCCAAATTTAAGCCGGGCTGCAACACATCCGACCAGAAATGCTGCACGTCCAACCGTCTCCGCCACACGCCGTCCAACAGCACGATGGTCAAATCAATGCTGGCGTCCGACGCACGATGATGCGACTGGGGGCTGGTTTTCACGATGACCGCATGCTGCGTCCATGCCGCGCCGGACTCGGCCAGCCCGGTTATCACACCGGGCTGGTTCATCTGAATATCCGCGTCCGTAGCACGCATGAACGCATCCAAATCGGACGGGTTTATGACGCTCATGCTGACACTTACCTCACGAGCCTTGCGTGTAGGCATACCCAATCCACGGTAGGTCAGCGAGTAATCCCATTCGCGGGATCGCAGTCCGAGGGCCGCACCCCACGACAGTTTGGATTCCAAGTCGAACACCTGTCCGGTCACGCCTGACGTGTAGGTCAGTTCGCTCATAGGGCTCCTCTCACATCACGGTTGAACGCCCTCTGCGAAGGCCACGGACTGCTGTTCTCCGAGATCACGGACGGCAGTCCGGCCGCAAGAGCCCCTACCTGTCGGTTCAGTTCGTCCACACGGTTGTTCAACTCGCGCACGCCGGCGTTCAAGTTGCCGTTCGCTTCGACGTTGACAACAGGGTTGACCTCGATGTTCCACGAGCCGTTCGCCGTGGATACGCGGCCACCGGTCGCATACGCCTGAGACTTCCTGCGAGCGTTCAACGCGAACGCGGACGGTTGCATGGCTTTCTCCACACTGCCGACCGCGTTCAACGTGTTCAGGAAACTCCTGCCATACAAGGCGTCAATCTTCTTGACGGCTGCGGCACGAAGCACCATCTCACCATTGGACAGCATCGCCGGAATCGAATCAGAAGTGGAAGTACCGGGACCATAGATACGACCACCGGTAGCATGACCGCCACCCCCGGATATCGTGTCGATGAAAGCCGTCCATGTGCGACCAGCGATTGACCGCAGAGTGGATAGCAGGTTCGACGCGACATCCAAAGCGTTGCCCATCGCATTCAACGTCGTGGAATGATAGGTGGGCACCTTGCCGATCATGCTTCGTGCCGTTCCGGCAAACGATGGCGTATTGCCGAGACCCGTAAACATGGACAACCACTGCTGAGGAATATTCCGAACCGCATTATTGGCGATGTTGGAAAACAGCGTCGTATTGCCGGAACCAGTCAATATAGACTGCCACTGCTGAGGAATGCTCTCAACGGCGTTCTTCGCGATACCGGATGGGCCACTGGTGCCATCAAGTCCGAACAGCCACGACCACCATTCATGGGGAACACTGAACACGTTCGCCTTAGCGGACTCGGTGCCCTCGCTGGTGTTATCGACGGCGCTGACGAGAATATTATTCTCAGCGAGCTTTTCACCATCGGACTCCCTATAGGAGGCGAGTTTCACCTGAGCGTCATCATCGTTGGCGTCGATGTTGAAGCTGACGCCCTTGGCGGCGGGAACCTTATTCTTCTCCACGTCCTTTATCTTGCCGGAAGCGTGGTCGATACAGTCGAGAATCCACTGTATCTGCTCGTCGGTCAGGTTCAGATAGCCGAGCTCGTCCCTGACCTTCTGCATGCGCTCCTCAGCGTTGCCCTCACCTGAGAACAGCCACTTGTAGGCTTTCTTGGACATGCCGAGAGCAAGAAGATTCTCCTTGACCTCGCCTGTCTCCCAGCGAGCATTGCCCTTCGCGTTCAACAGCAATGTGAGGTCCCTCTCGGACAAGTCGCCTTTCATCAGCTGCTCAACAAGACTGAGAACACCGTCCAACGTGGTGACCACTCCAGCTTCACGTAGCCGGATAACGATCTCTTTCTCACCATCGGTCAGACCGGATATGCCCTGCACGAGCTTATCCACCGCATCTTGGGCGATTTCCGAATGAGCGGTGATCGTGGTACCCACATCAGAGGGAATCAGACCAAGCGAATCAGCGTACCTTTCAGCAGCTTCCTCACTCATGCCAGCGGCCTGAGCCTGCTGCACGATGGCCTCACGCGCCTCATAAATGGAGTTTGCGGCCTTCTGCGTGTACTCCTCCACCTGACCGTTCTTCTCACCATAGGAGAGAAGCTGATGGGCGGACAGCAACGCGGTAGCGGCCACATCCTTCATCGCCTTGTCGGTGCGCACATAGGCGGCGTTGTTGGCGTCAGCCAGTTCGCCGTTTTCCTTGAACGCCTGACCGTTCGCCTTGACCGTCGTGGCGAGCGAGCTGAGCTTGTCGGACAGCGCGGAGGAGGAATCGGAGATCTGTTCGAGGGAACGCAGATATTTCATCTGCTCCTTGACGGATTTCTCCAAGCCTTCCTTGTGCTGCTTCTTCAACGCCTGCAACAGCGTGTCGGCGGCGATGGCGGCATCGGTCTGCTTCTCGACCATCATGCCGTACTGGTCGCTGGCCTTGTATGTCTCCTTGCTTTGCGCCTCCAACTGTTTGACGAGCTTCTTGTAGCCGGCCTCGTTGCCGCTGACCGCATCGGTCAGCGTACTGGTATTGATGCCCAGACGTTTGGCCGCGTCGGCTGCGGACGTGTAGCCGCCGCTGACCTTGACGAGCCATTCAGTGACCGCGCCGCCACCGTCCTTGCCGAACAGGAGCGACGGGTCATCCCACTGTTTCGTGGTCTCCGACTTGAAATCGTTGAACGCGTCCGCCGCCTCCTTGGCGTTGGACTTGATGCCCTTCATGCCGTCGATGACCTTGTCCATCGCCTGCTTGGATGCTTCCGCCTTCGTCGTGTAGTCGGATATCGCATTGCCGATGACGGCGATGCCCGCGCTGATTCCCAGACCGGCAACCGTCGTCCAGCCGCCGAACGCATCCCACAGGTTCTTCACGCCGGTCTTCAACGAACCGAACCTGCCGGACTGCTGTTCGGCCTGCTCCCCGGCCGAACGGATGGAGGCGATGGCCTGACCGTTCGCACCGACCAAGCCGCCCATGTCCTTGGAAGTCTCCTTGGCAGCGTTCCCCGGAAGGAGCAGCTTCTTCGAGTTAGCTTCCGCCGCCATGCCGAGGGAATTGACCTCGCTGATGGCACCGGACAGAATACCCGCATAATTGCCGGAACGCAACTGGTTCATCGCCTTAATCAGGGTGCCCATTTTCACGGACGCCTGTTCGGCGCTCAAACCCAGTTCGCTGAGCATCTTCTGGTATCGCATCGTGGACTGGATGTTCTGCAACATGCCGGTCTTCAACGACTCGAACGCCGTCTTGCCCGCACGACCGAACGTGGCCCACAATGTGATGATGCTTTTCACCGGCCCCGGCAACGAGTCGAACGCTTGGGCCACGCCGGTGGCACCCTTGGCGATGGTGCTGATAAGCGGGCTCACGGTACGCAAAGCGGACGCGAACGTGCCGCCGAACGTGCGCGACAACTGGCCCACCATGCTCGCCAAATCGGAGAACATGGGGCCCGCGTCACCCACCGCGTCAAACACCTGGCTGAACCCGTCGCGGACACCGGAACTGAAATCGCGGATTCCACCACCGGACTGCTGCAACACGCGACTCAACCCAGTGATGCCCTCGCCTACGATCTGGCCCGCGTCACCGAACACCGCGCGAGTGGTGTCCTTCAACGAGTACGCGGCGTCGCCAATATCCTTGAAAGCGTTGCGCATCTTGTCCTGCGCGTCCTGCGCACCAGCGCTCCAAGCCTCCAAAGTCTCTTGGAACTTGATGGTGTGAACGGCCTTGTTGGCTTTCTCCAAAGCCTCGGAAAAACCTTGGATACCGTTCTCGGTCTTCGCCAGAGTACCCAACGTGCCCTCAAACACGCCTATCAGGTCGAACACGGACGATTTCAGATAGCCGCCCTGTTCGATGGCCTTTTCCATCGCCTTAGAGACTTGACCGGTACGTTCGGCGGTATCCACCCAGTTCGCCCACTTCTCGGCCACGTCGGAAATGTAGGAGGCCATGCGGGGCAGATACTGGCTGGACTGGTCGCCCAAGCCGAGGAACGCGCGGGCCAGTGACTGCAAGCCCGGGTTCAGTTCGGACACCGCGAGACGAGTGTTCTCGAAGATACGCGGTAGTTGGTCGGCTTCGTTCGACTGGCGCACCACGTCGATAAGCCCGTTGAGCACCTTGCCTTCCTCGACGGCGATACCGTTCAAACCCTTGGACAGTGAGGGGGCCACGTCGTTGGCGAGACGGTACAGGTTATCCCCGTACTCGTTCCAAGCGTTGTCGCCCAACTCCTTGTTCAGGTTCGCCAGCGAGGTCTTGGTAACATCGAACTTTTCCTTCAAATCACCGAACACCCGGTAGCCCACGTAGCCTGCGGACGCCAGACCAGCCAACGCGGCGGGAGCGGCCAACGCGGCCTTGCTCATGGACACGAGGCTGACGCCGACACCGCCCGCAGTGCGTCCCAGGTTCAGGAGTCCGGCACCCAACGCGGTGACGCCGGCACCGAGAATCGACCACTTGGGAACCACCTTGTCGAGCTTGTCGAACAGGTTCACAAGACTGTCGAACTGGTTCTGCACGCCCTTCAAACCGGTCGCACCACTGGTCATGCCGGAGAAAATCTTGCCAAGGTCTGTGCCCTTGAAATTAGCGAAGATGTCGATGGTGCGGGGGCGGGTGAAGTAGGCGAGATGGGCTCGGGCCAACGCGGTCTCCAAGTCCAAATCCATCTTCAGCTCGTCGTTCTTGTCCTCGAATTTCTTCAGCTTCTCCTCGGCGCGATGCATTTGCAGGTCGAGGTCGGCTTCAAGCTCCCAACGACGTTCGGGATTGGCTTTGATCTTGGCGGCGGTCTCACGCATCGACGCGATGATTCGTTCCTGATCGACCTGCCAGTCCACGGGAATGTCGAGGCGCGTATGACGCAGCTTCTCCAACCGGGCTTCGAGCTTGTCGGCGTTGTCCTCCCACACCTTGACGCGGACGTTGACCTCATGCTCCCGGTCGAGTTTGGCGCGCAGCTTCTCCGCGTCATACATCAGTTCCGCGTATTTTTTGTCCCATTGGGTCTTATCCAATGTGGCTTTGGCGGTGATCGGCTTGCGGGATGCGAAGTCGCGCAGCTTCTTCAGCTGGTCGAAGGTATTGTTGAGCTCCTTGCCGAGGTTCTTGTCGATGCCCATGGGCTTGAACTTCTGGAACGCGGCGGAAAGCGCGTTGATCTGGGTCTCCTGCTCGTCGAACAGGCTGGTCAGTTCGCGGGCGGTCTTGCGCTGCTTGTCCATCGTGCGGCGCGAATCGTTCTGTACCGCGTTGAGGCGTTTGACGCTGGTTCCCGTGTCTTCGAACACCTCGGCCAACGCCTTCTGGCCGGCCGTGAGCTTCGACAGCTGCTGGAGCTGCCTGCGGTTCAGCTTCTCGGACTTCTCCTCAAGGTCGAGAATCTTGTTCAGACCGGAGAACAGCCGGTCGTTCTCACGGTTGAAGTCTTTGAGCCGCGCCTTGCGCATGAGCTCGGCGTCCGAATACTTGGAGATGGCGTCGGTCGCCTTCTCCCACTTCTTGGTGTTGGAGTCGATAAGACGCTGCTGGGCCGCTACCTTGTTGTCGAAATCGGCGGAGAAGAGCTTGTCCTGCGCCTTCTTGTTCTCCGCTATCTCCTTGCCTACCGCCTTCAGGTCGGCTTTCAGGCCCTTGAGCTGTTCGCGCAGCTCGGGGATGCGACTGTTCTTGTACCAGTTCGCGGTGTCGATGTTCCCGGCCTCGCGCAGCTCCTTCATCTTCTTGATGGACCAGTCAAGGGTCTTACTGACATCGGCTTGGCTGCGGGTCAACTGCTCCTGACGTTTGCGCCCGTTCTCGATGGCCTCCGCGTACATGTCGTAGGCGGCGTGCTCGTCCTTGATGAGCATGGTCTGCCTGCGGGATGCGGCCGTGGCCTCCTTGTCGTAGAGGGCGCGTGCCGAACGCATGCGGGAGAGACTGTCCTGAAGACTGTCGGCCACGGATTTCTGCGACTTCTTGACGAACGCCTCCGTCTGGCCGGCGGTCCGCTTGATCTGGTTGGAAAGCCGGTGAATCTTCTCATTGAACGACGTATCGTCCAAGTCGAACCTGCTGGTGACCGGCTTCTTCTCCCACTGCTTCCGCTGGGCCTGCATGGCCTTGTCGATGGCACGCAAGCCGGACGGGTCGCCGTCGATCTTCACCACGTTGGTGAGGGTCTTGCCGTCAAGGTCGCGCATCTGCTCCTTGGCGCGTGCGACGCCCTTCGTGTTCACATCAACGGTGACCTCGGGGTGGCGAGAATGCAGTTCCGCGTTGAGAATCTTCCAGAAATTATCGGTGTCCGGGCGAATATCGACGCCGACCGCGCCAACGGAATACAAGGCCATGAGAAAACCTCCGGGAGGATAAACGAAAACCCCTCGTGGAATGCGAGGGGTTTTCTGCTAGAAACTGTTGCCGCCGAACACGGCACCCAACATGCCCGTGATCTGGGCGAACGACTTGCCCGCCGTGGAGAACGATTTCGGCCCGACCGAATCGGGCTTGACCACGGTGCCGGGCGGATAGACGGGCTGCGGCTTCGACTTCTTGTCGCCCATCATGCGGGCGATCATCACGCGAATCATCTCAAGCTGGTTCGTCATGCTGAGCATCAGCATCTGCGACTGCCCGTAGGTGAGGTAGGAAAGACGCGGCATGCTTTTCGCGTCTTCCCGGGGGAGCGGATGGTGTTCGGCCATCCACGCGCGGTACAGGCTCCCGTCAACGCCCTCCAAACCGTCCAGCAGGTCGCACAGCCATGACGGCTCCATGCGGCCCATACTGGCGTGGAGGTTGATGTTGTAGAAGCGTTGGAAGTCGGCCGAGACCGCTACTCTGCATTCTCCAAGCGCGTCTTGGAGGCGCTTGATTTTCCCAGTGCCACCGAATAGAACGTGGTCAGGGACACCAGCAGCACGTACAGGTTCTCCAAGGTGCGGCCACGGGTGAACTCGTCCCACTGCTTCTCGTCGGCCGCGATTTCGCGGTAGAACATGTCCGCGTACTGCACGATCTCGGCCATGAGGATGACGGCTTCGGACTCGTCGTACTTCGGCTTCTTCTTCGGCTTGTCGGCCTCATCGTCGCCGAATAAGCCCATGTCGCCCAGTTTCCCGTTGCGTTCGGAGATGCGCTGCCATGTCACCGAGAACTCGGCGGACTGGGCCACGTTCAGCTCCTGCGGCTTCGCCATGTCGGGCAGTCCCGCGAACAGCGGCTGCTCCTTGAGCTCGTCCCATGTCTCCGGCATCTTCGCGTTGTCGGTCGTGTTCTTAGTGTTCTCTGCCATCATCGGCTCCTATCCGTGGAAAAGAATGATTCTGAAAAGCCCTATCCGTGGAAAGATGGGGTTCCTTGCCGCGCGGATAGGAGACGCGGCAAGGAAGAGACGGGTCAGACCGTGAAGTCGGACGGCGCGAAGTAGGCGACGGACGTGAACTTGCCGTTCTTGTCATGCGGAAGCACGCTGGATGTCTTGATGTTCGCCTGAGCGGAGAACTCCACGAACGAATCCGTGGAAAGAGCAGGCAGACTGGAGAACGCGATGTCCGAGTTCGGCAGCAGCAGGCCGGCACGGCCGGTCGTGTTCGTGTCGGACCACAGGATGAACAGGGACTTGTTGATGGGGGTCTTCTCCAAGGAGAAGGCCACGCCGGCGCCGGTCATATCGACCGCGTTGTAGAAGGTCTTGAACGTGCCCTTGTCGCCCTGCACCGAATTGAACGTCACAGTGCCGGTGGTCTGGGCGTACTGGGTGCGGAACGCCGCCTTGAGCCAAGTGCTCAACGTGGTGGCGTCGCCGCCGTCCAACGCGAACTCGGGCAGGTTGTCGTTCGACATGTGGCCGAGGTTCGTCCACATGCCGTCGCCCACGCCCACGGTCGCCGCCTCGACGGTGAACTGCTTGAGCAGCGCGGCGTTAATGATGGTCTCGGCCTTCGCCATGAAGATCGTTCCTCGGACGGCGGTCAACACGCCGTCGTCGTGGATGCCGATTTCGTCAGCCATATCGTTTTCCTTTCAAATATGGAAAACCCCGCAGCCGTGTAGGCGTGCGGGGCCTGATTGTGTGATTGATGGTTTTTCAGATAAGGTCAGCCGCGTGGGGACGCGGCCTGTATGCGTTTCGTGGAAGTCCACGCGACGATGCTTTTGGAACTGGTCATGTCGCCGGAAGACCGGGACTCGAAACCGGGATTGTCCACTATCCGCCCGATTTTCCCGTACATGGTTCCCGGCTGGTACGGCCATGCGGATATGCAACGGTGCAGCCATCCGCAGATGCGGGCCACCCGTTCCGGGTCACGGCCCAACACCGTCAAAGACAGCGTGTACTGCCATATCCAAGCCTTCAGATTCCAGTCGGGCTGCTCAGGAGCACCGCAATGGTAGAGAATCACGTCATGGGACAACAGGAGCGAATCCGTGGCGGGCGTGACCTCCGGTTGGATGACCGGCCTGAAATCACGGTCCTTCCATTCGACGGCGTCCAGGTAGGCGCGTGTCATGGCGACCGCATCCAACTGTTCCCTTACGGAAAGGTCGAATATCGTGGGGTCAGACATATTTCGCCTCCGACATGATGAACAATCCCGGCATCCAAGCCAGCGGGCTTTTGATGCCGTACTTGTGTTCCAGCCACCGGTTGAAGTAGCCGAACTCCAAGTGAGAGGCGATCTCGGAACCGTCACGGCCCTTGACGCTCATGATGACGGCGGTGTGCGTGCCGTGAGCGTGAGTGCTGATGTCGATGCGGTTGGCGACGGACGAATGCTTCGCCTTCATGTCGGCCAGCGCCTTGGCTTTCGCTTCGACCTTCTCCGCCACGGGACGGGTCGCTTCGGCTCCGAACAGTATCGCCATGTCACGGTTCAGCACATTCGCGGGCTTCAAGTTCACGTACCCCATGTGCGGCTCCCCTCGGGCGGGACAGGCGGTTTCAACCCGTTGTCCTCGGTCGCATGGCCGATGCACCTCGCGGTGATGTTCCAATGGTGGGCGGCATCCGAGGCGTGACGCATCTCCATAGGCGGGCCGTCAACCTCGTAACAGGCGTTATCGAGCCAGAACTGCGTGTTGATGTCCCCATGCCATTCCGGCGCGAGAACGATCGCCAACGCATCCTCACGCAGGCCACCGGTCGTTTGCGGCGTGGTGTCCTGCGCCCAGTTCTTGGAAAACGTGCTGTTCTTATTGATTCGAGGCTCGAACGAGCAGTAACAGTAGGAGGCGTCCCCATCCGGCACCGTTCCGGAACCGTAGACGGTTTCGACCGGTTTCATCGGCTGCACCACGATCATGTCGCGGTGCAGCAGGTCATCCGTGATACGAGGCTCCAACTCGGTATCGTCGTACAGGTGCCCGCCGCCGAGTTCATCCAAATCAACACCGTCGTAAAGGTGTCCCAAGTCCAATGTTTCATCGGCCATAGGGCCTCACAATCCGTAGATTCGGCTCAACCCGACACCAATGGTGCCTACGGGGCCGTGTCCCTCCGCGTAACCGTCAAGCAACTGCTTTTCGCGTTTGCTCACATACAGGTTGGGACTGGCATCATAGGCGGGCGGATTAGGCTGGGGGTCATGCTCCTCATACGAATAGTTGCCGTTCGACTCGGATTTGAACCGGTGCCATCGCATGACGCGAATCACCATCGAGCAGACCACGTAGGCGAACGTGTCCTCGCTCAGGTCGCCCGAATTGAGACGGGGTTCCGCGTCGCCGGATTCGGTCAACGCCATTTCGGCGGCGATACGGCAACGTGACTTCACCCATTCGTTCGGATAGGCGTCGGCTAGCCCGGGCTGGTCAAGCAGACTGACCTGCATGTGTTTCATCCAGTCGATGCCGTCAACGCTTGCCATGACGGCTCCTACAGGACGTTGGCCTTGAACGTGCTGACGGCATCCTGCAATACGGGCAGCGCGGAGCCGTTGACCCAGATATCGTAGTTGGCCGGAGCCTGATGGGAGAGCATGGCGGCGACAAGACCGTCGTTGACGCTCTTGCTGATCTCATACTCGGAGTTTTGGGCTTCGGCGGTCGGGCCGGAAGCGGTGAAGCCAAGGGTCGGGTCGTTGAACGAGGGAAGCATGACGAACGTGGCATCGGGGATGAGCGTGGTGGTGTCCACGTCCATCTTGAAGCCGCCGTCCAGTTCAAGGTTCTCGTATTCGAGGTCGAGCATACGCACGTCGTTCAGCTGAAGCTGGCTGGCGAGAACGCCCAGCACCTCGTCGCGGGACAGTCGTGGCTTGGAATGAGCCAAGTCCATGCCGGACGCTTCCTGACGGAACTGTTCGTTGACGCGCAATGCGTCGATGACCTTCGACGTGGTGAACGCGGCGTGCGGTGTACGGCCCTTGTTCTTGCGCATGACCTCAATCCAACCCTGAACGTCGGCAATCGGGTCGGAAGTAGCCTGGGACCAGAGAGTGGTCGGAGTCTGATTATGCTGCTTGGCCGGACGGCCGAACGAGTAGACAACGTTCGCGCCGTTCTCGTTGATGGTGATCTTGCCATCCATCATCGCGGAGATGGACTCAAGTTCAAGGGTCACGCCGGCGGCCTGGCCCAGATGCGTGGTCTTGGCTTCGGCCTTGTCGTGGATGAACTGCTTGTCGTTCGCGTGCTTGGCCATATCACGTTCGGTGATGTGGTCCATGCCGGACAGGGGCAGAAGGCCCGTATGCTGTTCGGCGGACTGTTCGACCATCGAAGTGTGGCCGATCTCGGCGTCCAGCGCACGACGCTGCATGGCGTTCGTGGAGAGCGTCGGCAGATTCGGCGTCCAAGAGACGGTCCATTCGCCGTCATTGGACTGGATGGGGAACATGGTGGAGAACGGGAGAATGCCGTTCACGTAATCGAAGCCCGCCTGCGCAACCTCGGTGGCTTCGCTCGGCGGGAAGATTTCCTTGTCCAATGCCATTGGATATTTCCTTTCAGATATGAGAAAACCCGCCACGAGGGGCGGGTTTCAAAGAATCGGTTTAGACGGGGTGTCAGGCGATGGTGATGGTGTTCGACTTGTTGTCGGTGCCGACCCAAGTGCCACCGGTGATGGCACCAGAGGTGTTCTTGGTCAAGGTGATGGACTTCACGCCCACACCAGCGGAACCGGCAGCGCCAGCCGAACCGGACAATGCGGTGACAGCATCATCCTCGACATCGTAGAAGCAGCCGCCCCACTTGGCCTCGTCGGCGGGAACGACCGGCAGCTTGCTCTTGATAATGTCGCCACGGTAGCGAAGGCCCACATAGGTGTCATCGACCTGCCAGCCGGAATAGGTGACGTTCACGGCGACGGCGGACTCCAACAGGCCGGCGATGGCGGTCTGACGGCCATCGGTAGCCTTCGGGTCATACGGGCCGTAAGCGCCCTTGTTGGTGCCGCTCGTGATCTTGGCGAGCGGAATACCGGAACGGATGTAGATGGTCGTGGCTGTCGGGCTGACCCCGGTCAGGTACTTGTTGCGCAGAGTCTCGTCATCGACGTTGAACAGTTCGGGGACGATGGTCACGGAGACCACGCCGCCCGTCTGCTCGCCGAAACGCCACTCATTGTTTTCCTCAACGGTGGTCAGGCCGGTGCCATGCACCATTTCAATAGGAAGCGCCATGAGTATGGCTCCTTTCATTTGGTTTGCTTGTTATGGTTGCGGCGGCGGGCGTTCTGACGGTCCATCGCACGCTTGTAGGCGTCGCCGCGCTTTGGTTTCGGATTGAACTCGCCCTCGGGGTTCTCGGCCTTTCGGCCCACGCTGCGAAGAGCCTCGGCTTCCGGCACCTGAACACGACCGTTCGGCTGAACGCCCAACGGCGAACCGGGTTGGATGGGGTTGAGCTCCGCATAGGACTTGGCGAAGTCCGCGATATCCTCCGGCGTGCCATCACCCTTGTACAGGGCTTCAAACACCTTGTCAGTGACCTGCGGATACGTGCTCTTCGCAATCAGACGCGCGTTGTCGGCACGCACCTGGGCAAGCTCGGCCTGAACCTGCTGCACCTGCTTGAGGTTCGCTTCGGCCTGCTTCTCGTTCTTACGGCTCATCGCCTTCCACTTGGCGAGCTCGTTGTCACCGGGGTTTTCCTCCGGCTTGACGTTTTCATTGTTTTCCTGAATGTCGGCGGTCGTTTCTGCCGCGCCCGTTTCAGGCTGAGACTGCTGAACCGTTTCGGTTTCGGCAGTGTTCTGTTCTTCCTTGGTAGGCATCCGCCCGCCCCTTTCATTCACGCGGCCAAACCGAGGGTCGACCGCAGGTATTGGAGCCACGCCCTCTGATAGGACATGGCTTGTCTTAAATGCCCCGAAGGCCGGAAGCTGTACTTTCGACCCTCGAATGGAAAATCGTCTTCCTCGCCCGTATCCAGCACTTTCTGATAATGCTGTTGGAACTCCATAGCCCTCGCGTACATGCGCTGCAACGCGGTGCGCGTCATGTTCAGGTCGGGGATATGCCATTCCGGCGCGGGAGTGCCGTCATCGTATTCACGCCGCCACTGGGACTGCGTGAGAATCGGCCCGATCTCGCTATGCGATTCCATGATGACGCGCACGCTTTTCAGGTCGGCGGCTGACGTGCTGCCAGCCTTCCTGTAGATGGCGTCCAAATCCTCCCGGTTGAGTTTCAGACCGGGGTCATTGTTCGCGGTGATTGGGGCGACGGTGCATTTGCAGTTGTTGTGCATGGGCAGAAGGTCGGCCGTGGAAAACACGTTCGTGGCCGCGACGGCGCACAGGCCGCACGTGCCGGTCTTGGAAAGCTCGGGGTGTATGACCCTACGGTATTTTCTGACGCCGGAACCGTGGAATCGTTGCGTGGCCGCACTGTTCATGGCTATCTGACCATCGGTGTTCGCATTGTCCGTCAACCGTTTCACGGCGGCGTCAAGCCAATCATCGACGGCCTTCTGCACGTAATCGTCCAGATTGTCCCATGCCAGCGGGCGTATCGACGGGTCCCTTACGGCCATGCTCCGATAGGCGTCGGCAGGACGCACGCTCACCGCCCACGGGTCGGTGTTGTCCCTTGTGACGATGTATTCGGGAATCTGACCATCCGAAGGCACGTTCACCATGCCGAGCATCACGTCCGCATAGGAGACGCCCAGATGACGCATGGCTTTGATGAACGCGATCTGGTTCTGTGTTATCCACGCGGACACGCCCTGTGTTATCGCGTCGTTCCACCAGTCGGCGGGGTCGAGCGACTTCCACATGTTCCACGCACGCTGCACGTAGGCGTCGACCAGCGCCTGACGCTGCCGTTCCATGACGGTCAGCGCCTGTGTCATGTCGGCCATCACGTCACCTCATTGGTGGAGTCCAACGTCTCGTCGCCCAGAGTGTCGTTCAGGTCAGGGATGGTCGATGTCGAATCCAACGTGTCCTGCAAGGTGGGAGCCGACTGCTGTGAGGTCTTGCCTTCGACCAGAGTGTTCTCCTGACTCAGGGCGGTGGCGAAAGCCGTGTCCTGCAAGTCCTGCATGGCTTCGGCTATATCCATCTCGCTCATGTTCAGGAACCGTCGCATGATGGTTTTGACCGGCAGCAGTCCCTTCACATAGTTGGCGGCTTGCGCCTGCTCCAAATCGGTGGGAGTTTCGACCGGCTGCCACATCGTCTCGAAACGTTCATCGGCGGCGGACTGCTGGCCGCTTGCGACCAACGCCATGCGAAGCAGCAGCACGAACGCATCATTGGCACGCTCGTTCATGTCCTGCACCTTGAGCCTCAACATGCGGGTGGTGAGCTTCGCTCCCTCCGCGCTGCCGGAAACGTCAGGGCTGAGAATCGACAACGGGGTGCCGGACGCGCCGGCCAACTGTTTGATGTCCGTGTTCGCGGCGGAGACAATCGGCGTGATGTCCGTCACGGAGCTTTCGCCCATCTTCGCGTCCTTCGGCATCAGCCACAAGGCGGCGGGGCCAAGCTCGAACAAGGACGAGTAGTCGATCTTTTCGCCGGCACGCGCACGGTTGGCCTTCACGGCCGGGTCCTGCTTCGTGTAATACTCGGGAAGGTCGCCGGACACCCAACGCTGTTTGAACGCCTGCATCTCCTGAATGCAGAAACGTTGGAAACGCTGCTGGTCGATGGCGCTCAACGTCGGAAGATGAGGCTCGAACTGGCCTCGACCGGTCGCGGTCTTCAACTGGACGATGGGCAGGCAACCGCAGTCACGGGCGAAATCAAGACCATCGGAACTGGCCGCGCCCACCCATTCGAACAAGGCGGGCAACGACGGTTTCTTCTTGGAATCATCGTTCGCCAGCTCATACACGGCATCCTCATAGTCGGGACTGTCGGTCGGCAGCGTCCGCGACTCCACCTCACGTCTGGCGACACGACCATACACGTCGGTCACATTGCCCTTATCGTCACGGACCAGACGGTACAAGGCGATGTTCTCGGTGCCTTCATCCGCGTCATACGAGTAGACGATGGCCGCGCTCTTATCGTCGGAAACGACGGTATCCCAAGGGCTGAGCCTCGAAATGTAGGCCGGGTTAGGCGTCGACCACGCCTGCGCATAGGCGGCACCGTAAATCGATGCGTCACGCAGCATGTTCAACGATTTCAGGTTCATGCCCGACTTCTGCCACATGTCGTCTGCGGCGGTGGAACGCATCGCCTTGTCCGACACCAGACGGAAGCCGGTGGGCTTCTCCGAGGTGATGACCGCGTTCGCTATCGTGCTCGCCAAGTTCATCGGGCAGATGTCCACGAACCTGCGGTAGATGTCCGAACTGGTCACATCCATGTTGCGGGGGACCGCCTTCGTGGGCACCGTCTCCTTGCCGTCGTAGAACGTTTTCAACCGGCACAGCATGGGGATACGGGTCACCAGCCGGTTCGCCAACCGGGTAAGCACCACGCCGTCGCCTCCCGGTTCGACATCATCGGGAATCAACGACTCCAACTGCACGGCCATATCTCACCGTCCTTCTAATAAGTCACTCGGGTAACGTGGGTGCGCACCCTCGGCGCACGGGAACTGGCCTGTTCCAGATAACGGGTACGCGCCGTATATGCGAGGACGCCTGCGATGCAGGCGTCTATCTTCAACGGACTGTTCGGCGTCTCCTTGTACACGAGGTACTGAGTGGAGCCATCGGCGTTCGTCCTGCGCAGGTTCTTCCTTCGCGCGTTTCTGAAATGCGCGAGAAGCCTCGGGTCGGCCAACAGTGCGACATCACCGATGACGGGATTGTCCTCGTCATCGCACGCCGTCCATTCACGGCAGAACGCGGTATGCATGTCCACATACGCCTGCTTCATGTCCGACTCCCAATTGTTCGTGTGGAACATGATCGGGTCGCCGTTGTTGCGCTGGCCCACAAGGTCGAGATACGAGTAGTCGGTTTCCCAGCCGATAATGAGGTCACGCCAGCCGTGGACATCCGCGAAGAAGCCGACAACGTTGTAGTTGTCCAGCATCCAGCGAACCTTGCGGTCGAACGCCTCCACATCGACCTGCCAGTCAGCGGCCTCGGGGCCTTCGGGCTTCTGTTCCAGTTTGATAAGGAACAACAGGCCGTCCCTGACACGGCAGCCGACCAAGGCGGTCGCATCATCGGAAAGCGAACCGTCGAAGCCAAGCGTTATCTCGTCCTCGTCCGAAATAATGTCCTTCCAAGGCGCTGCCTCGTCCAAGTCGGTGCCCTCGGGAACGCCCGCATACAATGCGATGCCCGCGAGATGGCTTTTCAACAGGGATTCGGACAGCCAAGCGTCGGAAACGCTCGTGAGACTGTTCAGGTAGTAGCGAATCGAATCGCCCACATCGGAAGCCGGGTCGAGGATATCCGCGATAGGGCCGCGAATATCAACCCAGCCGTCCTTCGACGGGCCCGGCTCCACGCCGGGGGAGCGAAGCGAATACCCGTCATCGCTCACACCCTCGTCGTTGACCGGCACGATGCTGCCGTCAGCGAGAATGATATGGTCCTTGCCGTCCCTTGACTTCGCGGCGGAACCATACGCCTCATACAGGCCATGCTTCAGTTTGCCCGCATCACCCAGGTCCTCGATGTTCAAAGGCGAATACCTGTGGTCGAACAGCAGCTTCGGGTCCTTGATGCGACCCTCTCGAATATCCTGAGCGTGCTTGTAGGTCTCCTCGGCGATACTGTTCTCGCCGGGACGGTACATGGTCGTGGTTTCCAACACCCACGGTTCGGCGTCGCCCATACGCTTCGAGAGATTACGTTTCAGCGTATGATACGTGGCCTTCAACCGGGGAACGTTGTACAAGTGGGATTCGTCGGCGATGATGAACGTCTGCTTGCCGCCGTCATGCGTGGAAGAACCGGTGGCACCGGGCTTGATCGAACCACCCTCCGGCAGCAGGATACGGGTTTCACCGACATCAAGCCCATAACCGCGCAACTGGCTCAAAGGCCCGTTCTCGCAGTTGTACTTCATCACCTGATAAACGTTATCCGTCTGTTCTTCGGCGGTGGCGATGCACACCACGTTCGGGCCCTGCACGGGACGGCCCATAGGCTCGCCCGGCAGATACTCGTAAGTCTGGCCGAGGAACGTGTAGGTTTCCCCGCCCTTCGCCCAACCGGCGAAACGGCATGGGCCCAAAGCCTCGAACAAACCCAGACGGCCACCCTTGCCGGACTTGTCACAACCCTTGGGGCGACTCAGGAACACATGGTTGAAACGACGCTGCCCATACTTGTCGAGCGCGTAACAGTCCACGTAGAACCGCGCATACTCAGGACTCTCATACACGGGCATGTCATACGCGGGCTCCGAACCTACGACGCAGAACGACTGTATCCACCACAAGGCAAGCCAGCCAAGCGAACGCTCCCTATCCTCGGCGGTCAGATTAGGGATAACGTCATGCATCAGCCCACCGCCCGACGCTGCCTACGTGCTTCCTCCATGCTGATGACGTTCGAGGAACCCGAATACGAGGACGCCTTCAAATCATTCGCCTGAGGCGCGTCGAACTTCAAATCGTTACGCGCCTTCGGAGTGACGCCGATCATGGCCTCACGCTGGCGAATCTCAGCCGCCAGAATCGCACGCCCCTTACGGGAACGTTTGAAATCATCCTTGAGCAGCGCCGTATCCAACACGAAATCCCAGTCAGGGCCGACGCCCATACGCTGAGCCAACGGGCTACGACGCAAATCCTCATACCAGCGGCGAGTGACCGGCAACCATTCATCGCCCGTATCCGGGCGAACATCAGGCAGTTCCGGCCCAACCGGCTCCTCGGGACTGCTCAGCAAAGGCATCGCGGCTATCTTGGACGCCCTACGCCCGTTTCCTGCCATGATTCACGCTCCGTTTCCGCCCATTCCGGGCTGTCCGACGCACGGGCTTTTCGCCCCTGCACCGGTCGTGAACGAGAATGCGGTTCTCCAAAGTCGCTGAATGCGACTTCTCCAAAGGAACCTTCCACTCAAAAGCCGCGCCGTCAGGCCCGGCACTATCTACATCGACCAGTCCGCCGCACTTCTGGCAACGGCCGGCACACTTCTCAATCACCTGCGAACGGGTGAAAGACTCGACAACCATCCGAGGCCGTTCAGCCGGTTCCACCGTCCGCTCATGCAACACGGTTTCAGGACGCGACGGCAGCTCGGGATGCAGTTGACGTTTACGGAAATACCTCAAACGGCACTTGTCCGAACAGAACAAGCGAGAGGAACGCTCAGGGTCGAACCATTTGAAGCACACCGGACACATGCGGGTGCGCAGTCTCCTCAACGGAGTGCCGGAATAGTAGTTCCGGTTGTAATGCTCCCTGCACAACCCTTTGGCGCACACCGGGTTAAGACACCCGAACACAGCGCAACGCTCTATCGAAAAGCCGGCCTCGAATACCATTCGGCCTCCTCGCGGCTCCTACGCTTTTCCACCCGAGCCTCACCACTCTCACGAGCGGTTTTCTGCTTATGGTGATATGGGCACAACGCCCACAGGTTCGACGGGGAATCATCATCAGGCACACCGTTCTTCGCGCGAACCTTATGATCGACCTCATTGGCAGGATAGCCGCAAATATGCTTCGCCCCCGTATGCCAGTCGGTCACAATCCACTGGCATCGATGGTGGTCCCGCTCTAATATCCGCTTGCGGGTCCGCTCCCATCCGGGGTTGAACCGTGCATCACGGTTGGAAGATGACCAAGCCACGATGACTCCTTACACGTAGGGGGCGGAGCCGGTGGGAGCGTGGCGAGCGAGCATTCCAACGGGGTTAATCCAAATACAGGGGATGTTGGTCCACGAGCCACCGGCTCCTAGAGGCAATCCCGAGAATCGAACTCGAACCTGCGCTTTACGAGAGCGCCGCTCTTCCAATGAGCTAGAATGCCATGCCTCCCACTAGGGGGCGCTATTCAGTTATTGCCGTACGGCATGGCGTGAAGCCGCCGCCGGCGACTGGCGATGACTGAGAAGCTGTCACCGCCAAGAGCTGCCTCTTCTCAAGGCATCGCATACCCGGGAAGAATCAACTTCCGTAACCGGTTTTGGAGACCGGTGCCTGAACCACTCGGCCACGGGCATTTGGGGTAGTCAATTGTTTAGGCTGGCTGACATACCTTGACCAGACAGCGGAGAGAATGGGAGTCGAACCCACACGCCCGTCAGGGCAGACTGTTTTCGGAACAGTTGCCGCCGCCAATCGGCTGGCCTCTCCAAATCTCGCAACGCATTGCACGATCAGTATGCAACGATCTCCGGGCGCTACCCGACATTCTCTGCAACCAAAGCCGCCTAGGTGCTCAGCCCCAGTTCTCTGCCAGATTCTTGAACTACATTGCGATTGTGGTGCCGGAGAGAATCGAACTCCCATCGCCAAAGGCGGCGGTGTTACAGACCGCGCGCACTCCACGTGCTCGACACCGTGGAAGCCATCCCAGACTCCCGCCCCCCCCGGTGAGGAAGGGGCACTTCTCAGCCGACATCAACCCACGCGAAGCGGGGAATCAGCACAATGCCGTGCGGAGATTCTGCACGACGCCGGTTCACGGGCGGTCAAACCCCAACCGACAGTCGCGACCTTGACCGGCCTTACTGACCATCCTGCGGATGATGCAAGATTTGCACTTGCGAACCTTTTACGGTTTACGGCCTAGCAAGCCGCCGCATTCGTCTACTCTGCCAATCATCCCCGGCCACGCCCCCGGTCCAAGAAAACAACATCAACGCAAAAACGGAACTCCGAAGAACTCAACCTGTATGAATCCTCGTAAATTGTTTTTTGACGGTTTGGTTTTCAAAAAGGGCGTGGCCTAGTCGTGAGAGAGGGAATCGAACCCACAACGCACCGGGTTTGAGCCGGCGTCCTCTACCAATTGGGATATCTCACGCAGATACAAGAAAACCCCGCGACTGCGGGGCCTCGCCTTGTCAGGAATCTGAGCTTCGCTCCATTCCCCGACAATCCATCTACACGATAGTTTACTCACAACAAGCGTTGCAGCAAGCGTTGCAAGAGTATTTCCTACACCAATGAAACGCTAATTCAAAAAATGGCCCAACAGATCATTCACGAGCGAAACCATTGTCCGTGCGGCCCTGACGTTCTGCCGGGGTGGGGCTTCTCCACCCCCCTGTGTTTGTGGTTGGTCGGGCGTGTCTGATTGCCGGGTGTGGCCGTGTGGCCGTGCCGTGGCCGTGACGTGGCCGCGTGTGGCCGCGTGTGGCCGTGTGGTGTGGCCGTCGCGTGGCCATGCTGTGAGTCTGGGACGTGGTGCATGAGTGGCCGTGGCCGTCACTCTCTGCCTGACCACATGGTGTGTGGTCAGGCAACCCAACACTATGTGTGGTTTATCGTTTTTTGTCGTGTTGTCGTGGTTTCGACACGCCGAGGGATGCTAGTGTTTCCAATGGTTTTAAACTTTCCGGATTATCCGGCTTGACATTCCCAATTGGGAATACCTATGATGGAGCCAACAAAACAAACGAACACTAAACAGAAACGAGGTAAACGAGATGAAGAAGCTAATCACGGTAGGCAAATGGACACTAAGCCAGACAGAAGATGGTCGCAAGGTGATTGCGCACCAAGGCGTCTCGGCGGCCTTTATGGTCAGGCTCAACGGGACTGATTTAACAATCATCCCCCGAAACGTCAAGGCCATTGCCGGTGAATGCATAAGCGAATATCTCAGTGAGACTCAGGAAGTTGCGAACTTTGCACACGCGGTACGCGGATACTTCGCGGCTAGCTGAGAACACAGCGCGGCCATAGTGGCTGAGCTGGGGTGCAAGTCCCCAGTCGCGCACTTAGTTCCCACTGCCTAAACCTCATTGTGAGCAGAGGGTAATCAGGCGAACGTGATGATTGATAATTGAATAGTGTTGCCGAATGCCGGTTGCAGTCTGCATAGTGAGAGTGTGTCAAACAAGACTGCGTAAATGGGTTGCGCCTACCGACGTTTAGCCATGTGGCTAATGAGGATAAGAGAAGCAAGGTGAAGGCCTTGCGAGTAGTGCGCGGACCCCTGAAAGAATGGGGAGCGATGGCATCAGAAACCGCGTCTGCGATAGGTATAATTGGGCCCACTGGACTAGAGATAGCGAGGTGGGCAATGGTTGACAATTGTATTAGGGAGTACCGAGTCAAGCGTGGCTGGACTCAGCAACAGCTAGCCGACAAAGTAGACGGAGTTAATCAACCGCGTATTGCCGCGTGGGAAACAGGTATTAGAGATTTTGGTGATACCTCTCTCAACGTCGCAATCAAGGTGGCTAACGCGCTCCGCCTATCTAACCCACGTCGCTTACTGGAGGCTCCAAGCGAGTCGAAAGAAAACACTAGCGAAAGCTAGGTGTGTGCCCTAATCAATTCTTCGCCTGACTGTGGGCCTTGTACACAGTCGGCCTAGCTCACTGGGTTTATCCCATAGTCTAGGCACTCATAGCGTGTCCCAAGGTGGACGGGATACGCTGGAACCTGTTATATCGAAAGGTGGTGAGCCGTGCCGGTTGGCGATATCGTCGTTGACCCGCGTATCCAGACTCGACATCCCGACGTGTCCGCTGATTCGGTGCGCGTGGCATGGTCGAACGTCGTGCGGTTTATGGCGCGTGAGGATACCGACCCGTTGCGTTATGTGGCGGTTGGATACGACGAGTACGGGCGTTTGCTGGAAATGGTGGCGGTACTAGATGAGTCGGATCGTTGGCATGTGTTCCATGCCATGCGTGCGACGCCGAAGGTGCTGCGGGAACTGAAACTTTTGTAAAGGAGGAAGTGTCATGTCTTTTGTTGCGAAGGGTGGCCGTGTGGTCACTGATGACATGTTGGACAAGTGGGCCGACGATGCGGATAACGGCGAGTTCGGCGGAAGGCCGGGTGCGGTGTATTCCGGGCCTGTCGTTCCTGTCGCTCAGGCGGATGCTGTCAGTCGGACGTTTTCGTTAAGCGCTGACATGTCGGCCATGTTGGATGCCGTCGCTAAACGTCGTGGCGTGTCCGCTGATGACATCATGCGGCACGCGCTGGTGCGTGAGTTCGCGTCAGTGTGAGCTGTTCGGCGTGCTGGTTTTCCGACACGCCGATTTGTTTAAACCAAAATGATACGTTATGCTATCAATTATCAAGCCCAATCGGGCAAGACAAAAGCAAGTTTGAGAACTTAACAGTGTTTCCCTACATGCAAATGATACATTTTGCTGTCATAATTGGTTTACCTACTACTAGAGAAAGCGGGTAAGCCTATGGGACTTAAGGAACTGCGCAAACAAGCCGACTTAACACAAGTTGAGCTAGCCAAGCGCACTGGAATAGCGCGAACAATCATCAGCAGTTATGAGACCGGGCGGCGAGACGTTCGGAACATGACTCTTGAAAACGCTTTGAAGATATCCAGTGCACTCAACTGCCAACCGAGCGACCTGATGCGTTAAAAGAATGCGGCTAAGTAGCGCCAACTACCTAGCCGCGTGCCTTAAGTTGAAAGTTCTCTAACCAATCAATCAAATCGAGGCTGTGCTATCTTAGCACGCCTCACATGGAAGTGAGGAACCATGCGTAAAATTCTGGCGGCTTCAGCCGCGTTAATCACACTTTTCACCCTGTCCGCTTGCGGTAGTGATACCGCGAACATCCCGCAATGTGAGAACGAAGACGGCTCGGGTCAAGCTGGACTCTGCTACTGGGATAGTGCTCGAATGGGCAACGGACGCGGTACCGGCCTGTACATCTACCAAGACGGCGTGCTAATCGGCGAACGCTACTAACTTTCAATCAGATTCAATCAGTCGCGCGGCTGTCTCCGCGCTTCATCAATTCAAGGGAGATTCACAATGTGTGTGGAACTTGTTTTCAGGATTAACGTTGACTGGCATAGGTCACGCATGTGGGGGAGTAACCCGCGTGCCGAAGTCTGGGCCAACCTCGCCGGCATTCGCGGCGACTACACTAACGGTACCGTGTCAGGCTGTGGATACGACAAGGAGAGTGCGGCAGTTGATTTAGCGTTGAAAGATAACCCGCTTATGCAGACACTCATGATGTGGTCGAAACTGAACGTGAACACCGGTTATAGTGGTCAGGTCACGCGCGTAGTCAACAAACTCGATTACGGGTATGAGCTGTGCTTTGGCGGCATGGGCATGAGTGAGTTCCTGGACTTCATGCGCGGCAATGGGTTCGCCGTTGAGGAGATGCACGGCGATATGTTCGACGGGTACACGTTCCGGCGTGACATGCCCGAATCTTTCGTTAAGACAGTTTGACTGCGATAGCGCGGCGCATTAATCCGCGCTTCCCGCCCATTCGGGCAATTTCAATCAATCAAACCTATAGATCCTATATCACACTAATGGAGGTGTGCCATGCCTGAAGAAATACTGAATCCAAGCGACTTCCACGTTGGCTGGTCGGCCCAATCGTTGGCCGGCGACATCTACGTTATCGTCAAAGCCACTGACAAGACGGTGACGTTCGATAAATACGATACCGTCTGGCTTACCGTTCGGCGTGTCCGGCGTAAGCGTTTCGAGTGGATTGAAGGAGGCTACTTCAAGGACGGTGCATTCACGTTCTGGCCGAGTAATTTTTTCCCGCCTGAGAACGTCTGCAGCCGCAACGATTTCATCCAATCGCATGAGTTTAAGGCGGTGGCATGATGGCACGCTACTTCTACGCTTTCCGCTGGGCTTATGGTATCGGCGCGACATGGGATGACGGGTCATGGCCGGGTGAGCTCTACGTGTTCGAGTCGAGGGCTGAGCGTGACGCTTGGGTTGCCGACGACGTGTTTGATGGCAATTGGCATCGTGAGGCCATTACGGCAAGAGAGGCGCGTCATATCATGGCCGATACTGTTATCGGTTTTGATAATGATATGGCCGCACGGTACGACGGTAGCCGGTCGGCTGTCGAACGGTACGCGCCTACCGCCGAATTGGTCAGGGCATGGCGGCGTATCGACATGCAACTTAACCCAGTTGCGTATATGGGTGAGTGATCGACCATGATTGACCATTACCGTTGCAAGTCGTTTCCCGTGGCTGTTGCCACTCAATCGCATTATGAGGCCAAAGGTTATCCCGTGGAGCTAGTCCCGTGGGGTAGGGGCTACATGGTGCGAGTCCATCGTTAATAAATCGTTGTGGGGCATGGCGTTGTGGCCGTGCCCCTCTTGTTTAAGGGAGATTCAAAATGTCCATTACCGTTAAAGATGTTGCCGACATGGTGGAACGTGTTGACGAAAAACTATCGCCATTGACGCGCTATGACGGTTTCCAACCCTATGAGGGCATCTATCGCCTTGGCGACTGGGGATATGTGACGGAAACCGAATATAACAAGGCTTTCGAGCATGAAGATGGTTGGGCGCAAGACGCTTACATTTTGGACGGTAACGGTGTGAGCCATACCCGCATTAGTCAGCTAATTAACGAAGACGATACCGGTAAGGCAATTTCCGATTACATCAATGAGCGTTTCAACAATGACCAAATGGACGACGTTTTCTACACCGAAGCCACCGAAGAGGGTGAATGCTGAGAGTCTTCTAGCCGCCTACTCATTCCAGAAAATCAATCAAAATCGAATCTTTACAAGTGAGGTAAACCAAAATGAAGAAGCTGACCAATGACCCGTCGCGTAACGTGAATGCCGTGAGCGGCATGTGGGTGCGGTTGCGCAAGGATGGCTCGAAATATGATGTTCGGTATGTGAACGCTCGGGTTAGACGAGTCTGGTCACTTTCCCAGACTTCGCAGGGCACGGCGTGGAATGTTCAGGCCAAGGGAGTCCAGTATGAGGACTTTTTGAATGGCATGAGGTCAAGCTCCGTTGACCTTGAGCATGGTTGGATGCTCATACCCGATTCCGAGCGTATGAAGACAGTGCCGGTGCCGGTACCTACCGGAATGGACGCTAAAACGGTTGGCGGCATTGTCGCGCACCCATCGATCGATGCAAACTGGAAGTGTGAGGAGGAACGCTTCACGAGCAATGTTCAGTGGCCGGTGCCTATGCCCGAGGACGCGATATTGGAAGACGAGTTCATGGATGATGAACCCGCGCCGGATACACAGGAGATTCCCGAAGTGCCGCCGAAGGTGAACAGTTTCGCCGTCTCCTATTGTACGATGCCTGACCTGATGATGGCTAAGGAATGCCCCGAATTGCAAGGTTTGGGCCCTATCCGTCACTTCCGTACCAGCAAGGGCCGCAAGGTGGCCTACGTTGCTTCGGCCAATGGCAGGTGCGTTGTCGCCTACCGTGCCCGTTATGAGCGTGGCAGTGACAGGCAGTTGGAAAAGGCGGTGGCCGATTACGTGGCTACCGTCCGCGACAAGTGGGTTAAGGCGGCGTGACATGAGCGAGATTCGGGAGAAAGCCGTACGCCTGTTGTTGCAGGCGGCTTACGAGATGGCCGCCGATAACGCGGATAGCGTGGCGGATATCTTCGACTGCCAGCATGGTTTTATCGATGATTTACGCCGTCGTGCCATGCTGAAGCTGGACAAGCCATACACCGCGCCGGACTTCGATACTGCGGAACAGCAGATAGCCGAAACCGGTTTGTCGTTGGACATGCTCGACAAGAGGGCGCGTGAGGCGTTCTCACAGAAGTATTCCACCACGTATGACCGGTATGAGTGCGCTATCGGCTGGTGCATCGACGACATGCTGGGGTGGGAATGATGGAAGTCAAGATACCCACTAGCAAGATTCGTGAGGTTCTGGAGTCCTCTGGCTATGCGTATACGCCGGATAATATCGCGGCGGTACGCGCAAACATTCCACTCCACACGTCTGACCTGATTCTGGCGGCATTGAACGCCACCGATTTACCCGACAAGCGGTTTGCTTTGCCGCTGTTCTAAGGAGCTTTTCAAATGACCACTTACTATATGCAAGACAAGCATGACCATTACCGTTACACTCGAATCAGCAAGCCCCGCGCCTACTGGGAGTGGCTGACCTACGCAGTGGAATGGCTGGTCTGCTGGCATGAGATCAACCCGTGCACGTTCCATCACTTCGGTTGGCGTTTCTGGCATTGGGTGCCTTGTTGGGCCTATTGCGAGGCGATGGAAGGCGGCGATATTGCGGAGCAGTCCTATCTTGACTCATTTCGCAAGGTGGAGTATTCCGACAATGGCCGTGTGGCCGTCATTACCGCCTATTGATTCCTGCCGCCCGGTGTTTTCCTCACTTCCACCGGACGGCATTCCGTTTTTAACCAAATATGGTATATAATTGATACCATCTATTAACCGTTAAGGAGGTTGTTATGGGTAAGCTGGTCGCCAATATCGATGATGATGTCAAGGCGCGTGCCGCCGCGCTCTACGATTCCATGGGCATGAGCCTGAGCACCGCCGTCAACATGTTCCTACGCCAGTCTCTGGTGGACAACGGGTTGCCGTTCAGGCCGACGCGGCACACGCCGGACGGTTATCCGGTGCCGCCTGTTCACAATGCCTACATGTTCGAGCGTTCGGAGAAGGGCCATGTGATACTGCCCGCCGATTGGGATGATTCGGAGGATAGCGTCTATGACCAGTACGCCAAGTGAACCGCGTCTGTATGACGTGTGGCTGATGTGGGTGGAGTTTCCCGACCATCCCGGTATCGGCAAGCCGCGTCCCGTGGTAATCACCGAGGTTGACGGTGATCTGGTGTCGGGCATCGTGGCGAAGATAACCGGCAACACTGATTGGGATGAGGCCGGCGACGTTCCACTGCTTGACTGGAAAGCCGAGGGACTGGCGAAGCCGTCGCTCGTGCGCTGTTCGCAACGCTTCTATTTCAACAAGAGTGAACTGTTGCGATGGTTCGGACGCCTCTCGTTAAGGGATGCCGAACATGTCAACGACGGGCTGGAAGCCACATTGGATATTCCACCGTACAAGCGAAGCGCATAGCCTTTACCATCTTCATGGCCTCATGGACTTGTTCTATGGGGCTGTTCTTATATAAACCATCATTTAGAACCGTACTATGGGCTTTCTATGGTGCGGTTTTCATATAAATCAGCATTTAGACGGGACTCTGGAGCGGTCTATTGTCCCGTCAATCGTTTTACGGGACAATACAAAGGAAGGTTTTGTCATGGAAGACAAGTTGGAGAATTTGCAGGCGTTGATTGAGAGCTCGGGACTGGGGGATGTACGCCAAAAGGTGCGGGGCATGCCCGAGGCGCGGGTCCTGTGGGTATTGGATGGATATAAGGTTGATGGGTTCCCGTCCGGCCGTGAGTTTTTCGTCGAATGGGATTCGCTGGAGCACGTGCGACACCAGTTGAGGGAGCTTGCGGACGGCGGCTATGATGCCGGCGATGATGTGGCCCAGATGATGAATGACCTTGTGCCTGTCGATACGGCGTACAGTCGCATGCGCAAGGTCCGTGCCAGTTTGAAGTTTTTCGCCGCGATGGCGGAGGGCGACGGTATGGAGACCTACCGTATCTCCCAGCATGTCACGACAGTCGAATACCGGCAGGTCAAGGCCCCCAGGGGATTGACCTTCGCCGAACTGCGCGATTGGGTGGGGGAGAACGGTGACGGCGACCTATACGACGTTGACGATATCGGCAGTGACGTGTTCGCCGCCAGTCGCCAGGATGGTACGGAACTTGATTCCAGGGAGTCGGAATGATTACCGCTGTCTACCGTTATGAGCGTTTCGACCCGGCCACGAACACGGAACTGTGGCGGCGCATACCCGGCTGGAGGTTGCGTCTCATGTGGCTTCAGGCATGGGTAAAGCGCGATAAGGCGGCTCGAATCTCATATCGGGCTTGGCTGTACGCGAATGCTTCGGGCGGCGGTCAATGGTTGGCCGCTGACATGTTGGACTGGAATCAGGAGGTAATCAAATGAGCATCGTATGCAAGACAATTAACACGACCGGCAAGCACCTGTATGGCGTCACGGTGGAAGCGTTTCTACGAAAGGGACTACCATATTTCAGTCTTATCGGATTACCGGACGCAAGCCTATCCGATACGCGAGAGCGTATCAAGGTCGGAATGCAAGCAAGCGGTATCACATGGCCCGACTGTCGCATCAACGTGAATCTTGCGCCGGCGTCAATGGGCAAGGCTGACGGAATTTGTGACCTTGCCATAGCGTTGGTGGTTCGAGGGCTGGCTGAATACAATAATAATCCAGATTATGATCTCCACGTCTACCTGGCTGGGCTTAGGGGGCTTGTGGCTATCGGCAAAATCAATGCCGATGGTGACGTGCATTCCACTCCCATTAGTGCCAAGGACGTAGTGGCCTACGCGGTTAAGCATGGCGCGAAGCGTGTCTTGGTGCCATACTCGAGCTTTCTGGACTATCTCAGCGTTGAGGATAGCGAGGCGACTGAGATTGATTCTTGCATTATAAAAGGCGTTGAAATTCTTGGCATTAAAAATCTGACCGAGGCTTTCTCAGTCGTTGACGGTTTCGGGAACGCCGGCAACTCGGATATCGGCGGTCTGAACGCCAAGCGTATGGAAGCTGCCTTGCATGAGGTGTGGAAATGGTATGACGAAGCGGGGGAGAGCGGGGAAAGCTATATGCTTGACCCGGATAATCTCGCCAAGTTCGCCGCCAACCTATGCAAGGAATACGAAAAACACTGATACACTGGAGGCCACGGGACTCTCTTGTGGCCTTCTGGGAATTAGTGAACCAAGTACAAGAGGCATGATGTTTCGTCATGCCCGAATATACTTTCAGGAGGAACTATCATGTCCATCAAAACCACCATCGTCCACATGCCCAGCGGAAAATGGCGTTTGGAAACCCGTCAAGGCGCATGGCCGATAAACCGCAATTGGAATGGGTTCAACACGTGGCCGGAATACGATCACAAGCCTACGAAAGAGGAAGTGGATGTGTTCGCACGTGAACTGTTCAAGGCCATGTTCGGTGTGGAGCCGATATTCATTGGTATGGAAGATGACGAATACGAATACGATTCACGTGCCGGTCTTTGACGGATAAGTGGAAAACGTGGGCCCGATTATACGAAAACATGCTTTTCATTCACTGAAACCCGTGAAGATCAATAAAAAATAGATTTTCACGGGTTTCAAGCTATGATAGGCGTGTTATAAGACGCCACTGCCTCTCAAGGAAGCACACTAGGGCGGCATTCTCATAGGCCAAACCAACCGCCACGGCCTTGACCGAGGCGCGGATAGCGCCGCCATTCCATGCGTCAGTGAAGCTGGTGGGTATCTTGTTTCCTTAGGTTTTCCAGCATGGTTTCCGAACAATAGGGGACTGGCTTACGTTTGACCGTGCGCAGCAGCTTCTCACCGGCCATCGTGCAGCGGCATGGGTTCATCTTGCAGCGTCTGCACACTCGAATGTTCACATGGTCGCCATTCGTGGACGAAAAACCGTACAACATCGACCCGAAGGGAAACTCTTCGGCGGCATTGCCGCCGTCGATGATGAATATGTGTCTCATTGGTATTCCTCCAAACCTTTTGCTTTTTTGCGTGCATGGTTCAGCTGTTCCGCCAATGCGGGCGTCATCGTGGCCAAATGTATCGAGGCGGTCAGCATGTGCACGGTCATGTAGCTGGCAAACGCCTTGCAGCAGGCGATCATATCCTGTTGAAGCTCGGGACGGCTGCGGAACATGTCAGGCTGGTAGACCACTATCTTGCCTAGTTCCGCCAACCTGTTGTTCACGATTCTGAGCTGACTGGGATGAATCTGCTGGCTCATGCGTCCTCCACGATGATAATGAGCATTCTCATGAGATAATGAGCTTTCTCATGACTGGCCCTTGGCTTTTCTCGTGTAGTATTCCTCGGCAGACAACAGTTCCAGAATCGGAGTCTGCTTATTGGCCTCCAACAATTCCCACCATTTCATCCACAGGAACCCGCGTAAGCCCGAATGCCTACTGACCTGATATACGCAATTATCGTCGCTGGACGGCAGAACGTAGTCGTTGACATAGGCTTTGATGATTTGCGTCCACGTCTCTCCCTCGCCAGTCTGGGTACGCGCCCCAGTATTCGCCTGGCGAAACCGGTTCTTCAATATGCGGTTTCTTTGGAGCGGGACGTGTCGCGTAATCGAAATCCTCCTCATAGACAACGAGAAACACTGAAACCGGTTCCTTTTCGACTCCCGGCTTCCATGTGGCGGAAACACCAACTCCGTCTCCCTCGACCTTAATCATAGAATGCCAATCAGTGCGGGACTTGAACCTGTATGTGTTCGTGCTGCCTTTGACGTGAATCAAATCGCCGGGCTTCAGGTCATCCCAGCCGACGCGAATCTTCTTGCTCACCTGTGGTCCTCCTTGCCGATATCGCTGAATCGTGTGTAAAGCCGGTCGTTCACGACGTACATGTTGTAATCATCCTGTTGGATGTACCACCAGCGTTTTTGATGGCCAGCCTTCAGATACTTCTCGCACGTGTGGTCGATGGTGTTGTCAGGGTTGACCTTCTGCCTGAACGACAGTTCATTGACCACGTTGTTGCCGGCCACGAGATCGGCTATCCGGTCGATACGCTCCGGCGTGAAATCGGGAGTGACCACGTACACGACACGCACCTTCTGACCGTCGAACCATTTGCGGGGCAATGCCAACGCCACGTCATCGGACAAGCTCGTGGGACGCATGTGATACACCACGCGGCTGAACCTGACCTGCTGCATGACTTGAGCCACGTTGCGTCCGCATTGGAAGTAGCTGGTGTGCATCTCGGTTTCCGTAAGACAGTCTCCGGCCCTGCGTATCGCCTCCCGGTAGAAGGCGACACGTTTCGATGCTTCCGGCTCGCGCATGGGGAACAGGGGGTCTCCGCCGCCGCTGAAGCTCAGGAACCTCATGGGGTGGTGTTCGCTTTCATGGCTGATGGTCCGCAGCGTGGCCTGCATGTCTGTCACCGGCACGTTCAATCCGGTTTTCCTTACGATGCAGTAGGGGCATGTCCAATGACAGCCGAAATTCGTGATAACCGAGTAATGTCCGTTCATTGTGTTTCTCCGATCAGTTGTTCCATTTCACTCACGTTGTCCTGCTTGCGTTTCAACGCATTGCAGCGACGTATCCACTCGTGTTTGCGCTGATAGACGTTGGTTATCCCATCGTTGCCCAACAGTTCGTTGCATGAGCAGACAAGCTGGGGAATATCCGACTCGGTATCCGGTTGCACGGTGGGTTTCTCCCCGCAGACAGGGCATTCGGGAACTGGCACGGCAGCAATTGTCCTTAACAGTCTGCAACCGATATTCCACTTCGGAACGTCCTTGTCCTCAAACGGGGCAAACGAGAAGATACTCGCGGAATGATCGCACCACTCCGAGAGCAGCCACACGGAGTCTTCCTGACAGTAGTAGCGGATAAGGATGGCGTCGTATACATACTTCGGCTTGGGTGTGCGTCCGCAGATAGGGCATGGCTCCAACACCGGTGGCTTAGGTTCCGGCTTTTCGACCGGTTCCGGCTCCTCCAAGTGCAGCAGTCGCTTCAGCCAGTTCATACGTTCCTCGATTCCATCGACTCGTTGAACGCCTTCTGGAACGCATAAACCCCGGCTTTAACGGCCTTTTCGACGGAACCGTCGGGCGGCAGCGTCACTGTCACGTGCGCGCGTGGCTGCATGTCGTCGCCTATGAACACGCTGTCCGGTTCCAGTTCGCCCGCCACCGGGACTTCCACGGTGAACGTGGCTAGTTGAAGCGCCTTGGAGTACAAGCTCAATTCCACTTCCGTGGTACCAAGATTGATGCTCATTGAGTAATCTCCCTGTGTCCGAGGAACTTGTTGACGAAGAACGTCTGACCTTTGCCCGTGACTTTCGGCGTCTTGTTGATGGTCGTGTGACCGTCCGAGTGAACCACGGTGGTTTCCTTGATCTCGAACAAGCCCAATTCCATAGATTTCTGCGTGGGCATGTTGCGAGAGCTGCCGGTTTTCATCAGCCATCCGTTGTCCCTCAGCCACGCGAACAAGCGAGTGCCGCCAATATCCACGCCATTGCCTTTCAGGACTTTCGCCAAGTCGCCCACAAGGATGCTGGTCTTCGAGGTTTCCACAGCGTCAGCGAACAACGCTTTGGGACGCATCCGTTCGACCTGTGCTTGGGCCTTCTCCTTTTCCGCCCGCTCCTGTTTGATCTGTGTGGCAAGTCGGATAAGGAAGTCGGGTTCGGTGACTGCCTTTTCCAAAGTCGATTCGGTCATGTACGCGCCATGTTTGCGAATCGATGGCAGCACCTCATGCGTCACCCAGCGTTTGAACTCGCGAGCCTCGGGCTTGCGGCTGCGTAACACGAGGGAGTACAAGCCGGACTCGGACACGAAAACGGGTGCCTTGCCGCCGTTCTGAGCAATATCCGTACTACGGATATTGGTGATTTCATCGGCATCGAGGTATTCCCGAATATGGTTGGTGGCCGTACCGAGAATGGCGCATACGTCCGCTCCAAGGAACCACGGGTTGCCGTGTTCATCGGTTAGGACACGCACCTGAATGCCGTTGAAGTCGAATGGTTGAATCTGGTTGCTCACTTGGTGTCTCCTTCCTTGGACTGGTTTTGCGAAACCTGCATGATCTCCCACACGTCCGCCTCCTCCGACAAGCCGGACGCGAGACGGTAGAAGTCACTGAACCTGTAAAGCGGATTGCTGTACGCATCCTCGCCCTGCTGAGGCAACTGGCCTCGATGTATCCAACTGCGCAAAGTGCTGCGGTTCACGCGCATCCCGCACGCCTTGATGATGTCCAACAGTTCGCCACGGGTTCTCACCGCCTCCGATTGGAGGAGACGTTTCACCCGTTCCGCCCTGATAAGGGCTACCGGCATACTGAAACCGCATTTCGGGCATTTCGCCGTCTCCGCGTCCGCATAGCAGGAAAGCTGACCCAAGCACTTGTCGGCCGGGCATGGCCCGTACAATACGGTTTCCCCGTCATCGTCCGTGAGGAAACGACGCAGCTTGCGTGTCAGACTGTGAACCAGTTCCGCATACACAGGGGTGCTCGAATGCTCCACGAGTTTCGGATGATCGGCGATACGGCGAACCATGTCCGACAGTGGCGTGGACTCGGGCAGATTGATTTTCAGACTGCGCACCCACTCGTACAACGTGCCTTGCAACCCCGGATAACCGTGGTCATCGTCCGCGTACAGCAGGTCATGCAGGGCCTCGCGTAACGGTGTGGGCGCGGTGCCGGATTGACCGCCGCCACCGTTCTTGTGCCCGTAGGCGCGGTTGATGCGATACTCGCACAGGTCGGGCAGGCTGCGTTCCAACCATTGCAGGTCGCCGGTCAACTGGCTGGCGTGCTTGTCGCACAGGAGATTCCGGTTCGGTTCGACGCCATGTCCGATAAGCGGCGACGGCGCGTCGGTGACGATATCCCGCCAGCAACCGTGGTAGCGGCAGAGCCTCGTGTTTTCAGTGGAAAAAGACAATAGTGACCTTGACCTTCGGTTTTTTTGAAGGTCTCGGACGTGTCAGCAACTCTTAATTATGCCATCAAACCGGTCATTGTTCAGCCGGACGGCGTGTCGCCAGAACCTCGTCCAATGTCACGCCCAAACCCGGATTGAAATCACTGGACTCACGCCGGCGCTTGGGTTTCGCGGGCGGCAAGCGCAGCGGGTCACGCGCGGCCAACGCCACCTGTCGAGACTCGTCCGAGGAACGGCCCATCATGCGCTGCCGGCGATACAACCACGCCTGATCTTCCACTAGTCCCAGACGTTCGCACTCCCGGCCTATCTGCGCTTCGGACGGTTTCGCACCGTTGCGCAGCTTGCGGACGATGCCGTTGATGTCGCCGGAACCACACCAGCGACCCGTGCTGTTGTCCGCGTAGAAGCGTCGAACGGCCTCACGCGCCTCTGCTGCCGTGATATCCGAACGCAGTTCCGAATGAAACGCGTCAAGCTGAACATCATCCCACTGAGCGTTGCCGTGATGCGCGTTAATCAGCGACAACAACGCCGCCGCCTCACCCTTGCTGAGCATTGAGACCTCCCTGCGAGTATCGGGCACGCTCCTCCTCGGTCATGTACTGCCAGGTTTTCGCCATGTTCGCTTCGAGATTCTGCTGGCTGCGGGACTTGACCGGCTGGACTTGCCGGGCCCTTGGGGTCTCCGGTTTGGGTTTCTCCCAGTTGCGTGCGTACAGTTCCCCGCCGATGAACCGGCTGAACGTCTTCACGAACCGTTCCTCGGTGGCCCCGACATACGCTCGGGTTTTGGCTTCAAGAAACTCGCACGGGTCAGCCTCGCCGGCGGCTTTCACGATCTTGGGCCATTCGATTTCCAACTGCATTCGAGCCTGAGAGGTCTTCCCGTCGAACCTGTTCGTCGGGTAAATACGCTCAAGACTGTCGAGCAGTCCATCGAAGTCAGGCTTTGAGGGGGTAGGGGGAGTTGAATTATCTTTAGATAATTCATTCTGGTGTTCTGGTGTTCTGGTGTTCTGGTGTTTGTCCCGATTCAGATGACTTTCAGACGGCTGAATCGCATCTGAATCGGAGGTTTTCACCTCGTTCTTATTTTTTTGGTAATTTTCAGCATTGCTTTCGCGCTTCTTTTGCACCTGTTCGCGACTACGATTATGCATAAGATAATCGTGAATGTAGTACCCGTTGTTCCCGTCCGGTTCGATCATGCCGACATTGCATAGTGCTTCAAGTTCTGAATCGGTGATATCCAGCACGTAAAGCGCATCATCTTCACTGATATGACCGTCTGAAAGATTATCTCCGCAGAAGGTAAGCATCATCGTGAACGCACCTATCGCGCTCGGGCATGTGTGCCTGAGTTTTCGCACCTTGCGATTCATGTAGAAGCCGTTGACAAGCTGGATGTATCCTTTGCGGGCCATCGTTATACCACTTTCCTGAAATCTAAACTCACCAGACTCATTCCGTCTCCTCAATCATGGTTTCGAGGGCAGCGACCGCGTTCTCACTGCGGTTCTCGGCTACTGCCTTCCAGAATTTCGTATGATCCAGGTCATTTCCTGTCCCTTTCCCAAATGTTCTCAACCATCCCGCACCACTTATCCCATGCTTCCTCTCTCGTATCGGCATAAGGGGCTTCCAAGTGGGTGCAGAAAAACATGTAGCGGCCTCTCCATTCGAATATGAGCGGGACACATCCGTAGAGGGGGCAGCAGTGCCGAATCTTCGATGCTAGATTGAACATGTTCGTCTCCTTAAATCTCGTATGAAGTTGTGGCGGCTTCGCCAGTCCGATGGCGTGCCGCTCGTCGCCGTGAGCAGCACGCCGTCATCGAATATCTTCCAGTGGCCGCTGCCGGCGCGTACCACCGTGTAGCCGTGCGAGGCTATCCAATGCATGAGTTTGCGGTCATCTCCACGCGCGGTCATGCTTTGAGCCTCATCTTCAACGCGAGACCATTCTCATGCACGCCACCGTTGTCGAAGCCCATGAAACCGTTGAACAGTTCGTATTCGAGCAGGGCGGTGTCCACGCGGAACTCGTCATACCGATGATTTTTGATGCGGTCCATGACAAGCCTCATCGATGCGGCCGTATCCCTGCGGTCGGCCTGTATCGGAATGAGATACGGCCAAAGATTCCATTCGCCCGGATGATCGTTCAGCCAATGGGCGAAATCAACGAGTTTCCTATCTTCCATCATGTTCTCCTTGCCTTTTCGATGAATTCGCGCAGATACGGGTCATCGATGTCGATGGGGTGGCCGGCGAAAACCATGCCGCCCTCTTGGATGGGCAATGGGGGAGTGCGTTTGGTTTTATGCTCCCTTGCCTATTTCGCGCTTCCGGCTCTATACCGGTCTTGCCGTCCAAGTCGGTTGACGGGCGAACATGATAGGCGGCGAAGAACGGGCCGAGATTGTACGTGTAGTTGAAGTAGCAGCCATAGTCATAGTCAGGGTCGTACCCGTAATCCCAGAAGTTCTCGGGAATATCCCGGCGTACCACATACAGGTCGTAGCTCATTCTTCGTCTCCTTCGATGATTCCATGTCCTGCTATCAATGCGAGGGTCTTTAAGTCGGTGAGCACGGGCTGGTTGTCCATGCTTGACAACGTGTTCAAGCCGAGACCCTTCTGTTTGAACACGACGAACCAGTAAGGTGCGTCAGCGTTACCCGCCTCGGTACGGCCCTCCTGCATCCACTCCTTGAGTCTCCCCGTATAGGTGCTGTAGTTTTTACACTCCAATACGACCGGCTGGCCGTGGATACGCAGACCGGTGATATCGCCCTGGTCTTTCGTCCCATGCAACACTTCACGGTGTATCGTCTGCTCGCTGTCACCCAACCGGGCGCGCAAATAGTTGACCACCTTGGATTCAAACAGTGTGCCTTTGGCTTTCTGTCGGCTCATTCGTCCATCCACCATTCAGTCGGGTCATCGTGAAACTGGCAGTCCACGCAGTCCCCGAATACGTTCAAGATTCCTCCGCAGTACGGGCAATGCTCATACTGGACGGGCAGATAACTCGGTCTCATAATCAGAACTCCGGGTTGTCTCGTAGTCGTTTTTGCACGTCCCCGCGCATCTGCTCGATCACATCGACCCGAAGTCCGGTAGCCAAGCGAATCTCCTCTGCCGGACGGTTCGAGTCTTCAATGAGCAGTTGCCATGCTTTACTTGTCGCTTTGCTCAACATGAGCCCCCTTCTCCAAATTAGAGCTGATACGCACCCGATAGTCGGTGATGCTCCAAGTCAGATGGTTCAACTGCCAGACGGTGAGTCCAAGAAAAACCAGCAGACAAAACGCTTGAACAATGGCCATCATCGTATTCTTTGACGTGATGCCCACCGCGAGGGAGAACGAGCAAAACACGTCCCACCCCAAATACCAGTACACGGACCATAATCCGGGTTTGCTGCCGTCACGTCGTTCATAAACCGTGACCATATCCTTGTCACTCATTTCGATTCCTTCTTCTGCTCCTGTTCACGCCACCCCATACGCCTTGCAATGGGTAGCCGCTGATTCTGTCGTGTTGCGCCGCGTACCGTGCGCATTCGCATATCGCCGGACATTGGGCGCAGGCCTTGAGCGCCAATCGTTCCTCGCTGGACGTGGTTGGGAAGAACAGGTCAGGGTCCATGTCACGGCACGCGGCCTTGTCACGCCAGCCGCTCAATTCAATTCCTTCTTCGCGTTTTGAGACTACTTACGCTCATGATTCCTCCTTGAGCGTGGCGACATATTCGATGGCCTTGCGTTCACGCTTCGCATACTTCTCGCACTTGCGCTTGAGACGTTTGAGGCTCATGGCGTACAGGGACTCTCTGAAGTTGCCGTCTTCGCAGATTTTGGCTCGATAACGGCCGTAGTCGCTTCCCGCGCTGATATGCGCGACCAAATGGTCTGTAAGCTGAATCTCGTTCATGCGTTCTCCTTTCGATATGGGTTTGGCGTGTATTCGGGCGATTCCTCGCCGGGCATGGGATTCATGTTCTTGACGGCTTGGATATACCCTTCTTCCCATGCTTTTTCGGCTATCTGCCGGTCATGCTCCTTGAGCCATGCTTGATAGGCGGCTCGGCCTTCCTCGATGGTTGACTGGCCTGTACCGAAGCAACTCAATTCGACGGCGGATTGGACCAAATCGTCATACACTCGTGGTTTCATTCCTCCACCTCGGTTTCCTCGCCGTACTCGCCGTAGAGTTGGTCTGCCGCATCCTTGGTCGTGTAGAGGCATTTCGCGGGAGCGTGTTCGTAGTCGTAGATGGCGGCTGCGATGACCTTTCGAAACTCCTCACGGGTGAATGTCCTCGCCTTATAGCTCATCGTCCGTGCTCCTTTCGGTCTTGGAGTCCCAGAGTCGTTCTCAACTGTTGCAGGCAGCTGATGGCGTACAGGGTCTCGCGGTCCACCTTGCCGGTGGGCACCACGCTCGAAAGCGCCTCGTCCAGTTCCTTCAGTCTGGTCTCAAGATCCTCGGTGCGGGTCCACCGGCTGATCTGGTAGCCGTGGCGGCTGAGGATGTCGCACACCCGTTCGAACGCCTTAGACTGTGCCTGTATACGTCGTGCCTCGGTGGGTTCCTGCAACTGTTCGAGCTGTTGGAGCCGCAACGCCATCTTCGTCCCGAGCGCACGGCCTATGCCTTTCATCGCCTCTCGCTGTGCGACATACTCGGCGGCGGTCTCGTAATGCCCGTACCGGTCCGGCCGTTCGCTGGCGGCGAGCTTTTTCAGCAGCCGGTGTTCGACCTGCCGGGTGTCACCATGACTTGGGTTGGGTTTGCGCCGGTATCTCAACGTGCGTTTGGACGGGTCGTAGTACATGAGGCCAACCGGCTCGGGCACCTCGCTGCGGTCGATCATGCGGGCGGGGCAGACGAGGGTGAGATCGTCCACGTAATCCTTGTAGCGCAGGTATTTCGCGTCGCGGAGGAAATCGCCGCGACTCACCTTGACCTCGAATCCGCTGATCCATGTGTCCCCGCGCCAGTTGACCTCCAACGCCACGCCGTCCAGACGCAGCACCGTGTCATTCGGCTCAGTGACCGAAATCTCCGAACAATACCCGTCACCGTCACGCCGGTAACGGGAGGCGAGTGCGCAATTGATGTCCATGGCAGTCACGTCACCGTTCATCGTCTGCCTCCCATTTCCTTCTCGTGTGCCATGATTTCCACGTCATTGGCGAGCATTCGCAGTATGCCGGCGAGCGTGCCATACGATTCGGCGGTCGGATACACCGTCTTGCTGACATACACGTCCCACCTGTCGGAGCCTTGATGATTGTCGGCCTTGAGGATGATGAGCGGGTCGGCGTCGATGAAACGACCGTCCTTCATGCCCCGCACTTTGAGCATCAGACGTATCGAATCCGCCTGCTCGCTCGTGTTGCCCAAAATATCCAGAGTGCTCATCGTCTGCCTCTCAGTTCCTTCTTCTCGTTCGCGATCGATTGGAGGATGGCCTCCAGGTCGCCGAGCTCGTTCCTGCTCAACCGGATGCGGCGGATGCTGTCGCCAGCATGAGTGGCCAGCACCCATGAGCGGGTGCCGTTTCGGCCGTCTCCGGGAATCCAGCTCAGGGTCACATTCCCGCAGGAGGCACCTGTGACCATGCCGCACCGTCGTTCGATCTCCACGTCCGTCCCCCTCGTCGCCTTCATCGTCCGTCTCCGTGAAATCGTTGAACGATGGGCTGGAACAGCTCATATCCCTTCTGGGCCCACATCTCCAGTGTTTTGAGGATCACGAGAATCGACAGTGAGTCGAGCCCGTCATCAGCCAGTTTGGGAATGTTGTTGTACTCTGTGTCCAGTTCCATACGCCCGTTCCGGCCGCTGGTGAATGTGAATCCCAGCATGTCCACGGGCGTTCCGGTTTCCTCCGGTGTGATGGTCAACCGGACCTTGAACTTCTTGCCCAACGGCATCGCCTTGTCTCTCATCGTCTGCCTCCCAGACTCTTGTAGGTCAACGCGAAGCATTTATCACCGTTGCATATACGGTTCCATGCGGCGATGTTGTATTGCAACTCATACGGTGCTGGCTTACGTGAACAGCCTCCCTCGAAGCTGAGCCCGCAGGCAGTGCAGCGGAACATCACGATAAAGAACGTGTATTCAGGCAACCCCTGCACGCCGTCCCGCTCCCACTTCGCCTTGACCTTGCTCCCGCATTTGGGACACGGGCTAATCCTGTGGAACCTCACCAGACTCACCTCCCTCAAGAGGCGCGTTCAAATCCACCTGTTCGATACGCGCACGCTCCTGTAAGATGTTCGCGTATGTCCCCATCGCGTACAATTGGCTTTCAAGGAGCTGGAAGGAGCACGCGGGCGTGAAGTCCAACGTGCCCTCCGCGTAGCCCTCAAGCATGTGCGCCAGCTTGCTGATACGCTCCTGCAATTCTCGATGTTCGCGGATCATCCGCTGCTTGTAATCACTCATTGGTTGTCTCCTTCGGTTTGGTTTTGTAGTCTCGGACGATGCACACGCATCAGTCCATCCTTTCGTCCAACCATTCGATGTCCTCCCAGATCGAGAGCATGACCTGATCGAGAGCGCCCCTACTGCTCAATGCCCATACAGCGCCGTAGTTGGTGCGCTCCCGCACCGCCGTGACATAACCTTTGTCCGGGTAGACGTGGGATTCCGCAATCCAGTGGAACGGGAGCATCCCCTTGCGCAAAATCAAAGTAAAACGACTGTGCTCAACCTTGATGAAGCTCCTCATGTCGCTCATTCCTCCGTTGCCTCCATCGGGTAATTGATGTCCACAAGCAACCGTGTGGAATAGCTGAGCATCTTCACGAGTTTGAACGGCTTCTGCGTCTCCGTGACTCTGAACGGTGGCTCGTACTCCCACCATTCGCTGCCGTCGTATTCTTCGCGGCGCAGGAACCCGCCATCAGTGAACGCCACGACCAGATCGGCGGCTATCTCCTGACTGCCGTATCCGTTGTCGTAATCGATGTCGAGCACCTTTTCGGCCTGACTCCACGGAATTCCCAGCTTCTCGTCGCGGGAGCCTACGAATCGAACGTCATCGGTCGAATGCTCGCTTTGTGAGATCGCACCCTTGGTTTCATCTAAAAGATTCATTCTTCCGTTGCCTTTCCTTGCATTGCCTTGACTGCGAGTCGCATGGCGTCGTAGTATTCGGCCCTCAACGCGCAGTCAGAATCCCATTGGGGGTAAGAGTCGGGCTTCAACGCCTCGTAGAACGCTTTCGCTCCGGCTACGATTTCCTCGTTCGTGGGCCGGCGCGTGGCTCCGGCGATAAAACCGGCCTCGTATTCCTTGCTCTTGGTCGTGTCACGTATTTCCTCGGGGGACAGACGGACACCTCGTCGGAGGACAGCCCACTTCGCGTCACTGCTGATGATGCTCATAGTCGGCCTCGTTCCTGATTGTGAACAAGGCAATCATCCATAGCCTGAGCCAGTTCCTCGTCGGTGATGTCGAACGCGGTGATCAGGTTGCCGACCGTCTGCAACACGTCGGCGAGCTCGCCGAGCATGGCTTGGCGGCGCTGGTCGCGCACGTAACCTATCCATCCGGCTTTCGCCTTGTCCCGGTCATCGCCGAGCTCGCCGCCCACGTTCACCCCGAAGCAGGCGAGGCAGTTCGCATGATCATCGAACTCCCGGCCAATGCCGCTCGGGTCTGTCGGGTCGCTGGCTTTCAGGTATTGTTTGCAGGCTTCGACCAGTTCGGCGCTCTCTTCCAGATTCTTCAAGGCCAGCCACTTGTCGGGCGTGAGACGGCCGAAAGATTCGACCGAGGGCAATTTCACAATACGATTGCTCATGCTTCCACCGCCTTAGCCAATCGGAACGGTGCAGCATTTAGAACCTGAACGCTATCCGTTGAGAACTGCGGGCGCGTGATACTCCAATTACCGGCATCAATACACGTGAGTGGAAAGGCATTCTCGCCCATCACCCATGTGTTATCGTCCTTGTCCAACCACAGTCCAGGCTTGTCAGGAAGCCGGGGCTTCGGACGGAGTCCGTAGGTGAAGGCGTTGAAGCCAAGGGCGATACATTCCGGCCCGACAGCGCCGTATACCCGACCCCAGAATCGGTTACGGCCTTTTTCCACATCTGTGACCTTGTAGCGGTTGCCGTCGAGCATAACGGCAATATCTTTCTCTTGGAGGTCATCAGCCTCCTCGATACGCTCGTAGTTGGGGTCATCCAACAATTCGACGGTATCGACGTAACTGGGAATGATGGGCTGCGTATCAGATGATTCAGCCGAGAACACGTGTAAATATGTTCGATGCGCGTCGAGTTGCATCGAAAGGCTACATATACCGTCCGTGTCTCTGGAACGCCGCACGAGCTTCCCTATGAATACGTCTCCGTTCTCCATTGTCACCTTGACTCGCTTATCGAGATTCTGAATCTCCATAAGGGTCTTACCTGCCCAGAATGGTTTCTCACTCATTGACAGCCTCCTTGGCTAGTTGTCGTTTACGTTTCCGCTTCGCCTCATACTGGGCGTATTTCTCGGGATGCTCCGACCTCCAACGGCGATGGTATTCAGCCATCTCACGCTGATGGGCGGCGGCATACTTACGAGCCGAAGCCCGAGCCTGAGCCAAATGCTCCGACCGGTACCGGCGTGCATACTCATTACGTTTCTCACGATTACGAGCGTTCCGCCGATTCGCCAGATCACGCAGATGCTGCGCATACTCGGGGTCGGTTCGACGCCGTTCCCTGACACGACAGTTCCGGCACATGCCATCCTTGCCGACCCGGCACATGCCACCGCACCAATCGCATTTCGGATGACGTTCAGTTATCAGGCCGGACAGTTCGCCGCCGTTCCGGCAATAGTCGATGAACTCCTCATCGGTCATGTCATCAACGTTCACAGCCACACCTCCCCATTAGTGAACCTGCGGAACAACACAGGGTCGAGCTTGTACAACGCCCGCCGAAACTGCGGGTCACGGCAGAACAGGATGAACAACAGGCTTACTGCTTCGGCGGTTCGCATCGCGTCCAACCTCCCTTATCGTCCAGAAGCACCCAACCATGTTGGGCGGTGAGAATCGGCACCAGTTCGGGGTGATCGTTGAAACCGCTCACGATATACCCCAAGCTCATGGCCTCACGCGGATGGGCGTGAATCCACCCATGACATCCCGTATCGCCACTCCCACACGCCAAGATGAGGTTCGACGCCTCATGCAGTCCCGGCCACTTGTGTGACCGGAGTCTGCGATGATGCCGGCTGAAACCGCTCCAGTGGAATGGTTTGCCGCAGCGGACGCACCGGTATTGGTCGCGTGCGTCCACCAAATCCTTGACGTGTTGGGATGGGTTAGATCTGCCCATTCCCGTATTCGTCCTGGGGTTGGCTCCACGGGTCCGCAGGCTGCTGATACTGCTGTTGCGGTTGCTGGAAGCCCTGTTGCGGCTGCTGGAAGCCTTGCTGATACTGCTGCTGCGACTGTTGGAAACCGGACTGCTGAGACTGCTGGGCCTTGGGTTTCGCGCTCAACACCGCAATGGTGCGGGCCGCGACATCCCAATTCTCATACCGTTTCCCATCCTTCTCCGACATCCTTTTGGACAAGCTGCCGTTCACAAGAACCTTCACGCTCATGTTTGGCTGGGACTTCAACTGGCGAATCTGATTCAAAGCATCCTTCGCCTGATTCGACAAAGGACGCACGCCATAGAACTGAGGCTCCTTGTCAACCCACTGGTTCGTGTTCTTATCCGTGTAACCCGGATGGACGCTGACGTTGAGAATACTGGAATCCTGAAAATCCTTGATCTCTCCCGCATATCCGGTAAGCTCGATGCTTGGTTCTCCGGCCATTACGCATTCCTCCTGTAATTGTTCGTCTTGTGTTTCTCTATGGCCCGCTTGTTGCAGACCAGCATGTGTGATTGGGCTCCGGCGCAATCAACGGCACCGCATGTGGGGCATTGGGGGAGCGTGATCTTGTCCCCGTGAGCCCACAGGCATCTGGCGCACTTGCAGACCGGCCTCGGGGTGAAAGTCACTCGAAGCTCGCCTCCACCTTCGTGAACGGGAAGCGACCATCCCGGACACTGGTCTTGAAGAACTGGCTGCGGGATTGGGACTGGCATGGGAAGGCGGGGGCGATGGTGCCATCATGGGAGAGCACCGGCATCCAACGTTTGCCGTCATGCTTCCACACCGATTCGGTGCGAGCCTTGTAGAAGCCCGGCTCCTTCGGAAGGTCATCCATCGTGTACGGTCCGCGGTACGCATATTGGAAAAAGGAGTCATCCACCCACCACCCGTCCGGAAAGCCGAGCTCCCCGATACTCAGGCACAGGGTCTGTCCGCCCACACGGTCAGAATCCGTCTTCTTCACCGTGTACTCGTTGCCGCTCTTCACCACCACTTTGTCGCCGGGGCGAACCTTCGTGATATCGGTGATACGCTCACGGAAAGCATCATCCACCAGTTCGATGGACTTGATACCGGAGTAAGGGACGAAAGTCGAGGATGAACGAATGGCGGGAGAAAGAGAGACGCAATGAGCAACGTTTCCCACCATGTCGAGCGTACTGGTCATCGTGTCGCCGTTATTCCACGTTATCTTGACACGCAGCCCTTCCAGCTCCCCGCAGGTCTTGCCTTTCCAGAACGGTTTCTTGTCATCATCTTCAGCCTGCTTGACGGATTCCGTCTCGGGCTTCGACTCGTACACATGCACGTTCCGAGCGGAACCGGTACTGTACCCATCGCCAAAATCCAAGAAAACCACGAGATTGCCTTCATCCTCGGTCTCGATGTACAGTGGCGGCTTATGGCCCATACTCATGATGAGAACGTCCGCCATGCTTTCCTGGTTCTTCATCTCATGCAGTTCGCCCGCATAATGCCCGTCCGCATCATCAAACTCAACCCACATGCCCGGCTTCACGTCGTTCAAACCAATCTCACTGCTCACTGGGAGCCTCCTTAACCTTGTCGTTATGCTGTCGATAAGCGTCGATGAACCGTTGCGCCTGATATTCGGTCAACGTGCCATAAGCGACCCGCGTTTGCAGGACATTGCCGATGAAACCGTTCTCCTGACCCACCGGAATCTTGCAGTCTTCAAGAATCCGGTCGATCTGTGTTTTCTGCTCGTCGGTCATACCCTTGACAGAACGCTTTTTGTAGCCGCTCGTCTCACCGTCATCATCCGTGGTCGCCAGTCCGAACGCGCCGCAAGTGCTGTAGCGTCGCGCATACGTCAATGCGGAACCGAGGGCCTGCATGACGCTCATGCCACGCGAATCACCCACCTCGACCGGGATAAGACAATTACTGGCAATCCACTTGTCCGTGCCCTTCTTCCTGACGGCCGTATCCACATACAGGCGTCCGTCAACCAACTGGGTCGGCCATTGCAGGTCGAACCCCTGCTCGTCCACATAGTTCACGACCTGAGCCAGGGTCGCATACGTGCCACGACCGCCCCGAGCGTCCTTCTTAATTACCGCCATGATTCAATCTCCTCCTCTTCCTCCAACAGCTTCCAGTCGGGGAACACGACATCCTTCGGGTATTTAGGCAACCCGTAGGCCCTCATGGCCTCCAACGGGTCCTCCGTGTTGTCACGGAACCATCTGATGCCCTGCAAGGCGTGGTTTATCTTCGGTTCCGCCAGTTCGGTGATGATGGGCGAATCCTCCTGAATCTCGTAACGCATCCAGTCGAACGGCGGGTTCTTCTCCTGCACGACGAACTCGAAACCCAACGGCCCCTTATATTCGGGCATCGTCAACCGGTAGAGACGCATGTAGAACGCGGCCTGAATGTGATACCCGTACTGCCAGCAGGAACGCTCGAACTCGTCCGGCGACTTCACCGTGGTCTTGTAATCACGGATACGCAGCACACCATCCGGGTCGGGAGTGGACGGCAACCAGTCCGCCTTGCCCTTAATCAACAATCCGGTATCAGGGTCGGCGGCGATCATCGCCACCTCCGGCTGACCATCCAGCTTCGTGAAGAAATCTCCAACCATGTCCCGCATGGCCTCGACCTTCTCCACATCATCGGGGGAAAGCCATACGATATCCTCGCCCTCATGCAGTTTCAATGTCTCCGCATACCTGGCTTTGCCTTCCTTGGTGCGTAGGTTCGGTTTCACCAGCACCTCGGGGCCACTGCCCAATATGAGACTGTGAGCCGCCTTCCCGAACTCGAACTGGGGGGAGGACGAATGCTCGCCGGTCAGATACTGCGAATACGCCAACGGGCTGACCAGATACTTCTTCAACGCGGTCTGGTCCACCGCGTCAAACGCGAAGTAATCGTCATCGGCCATCTGCTCGACGGTCATTGCCACTCCTTTCTTGCTTTGAGTACTTCCTTGCCTAAAACCTTGATGGTGTCGGCCACCGAGTCGAGAAAATCGTCAACGTCCTCCGCGTCGTAGACCTCTCCGTAAAGCAGGGAACGATACGTGCGGAACTTTCTATGCCGGACATCATTCGGGGTCAACATGAGAACCCCTCGACTGCATGGACAATTGTTCCTCTCGTTCCATCAGGTGACTGTGACGCCAAGTACGCGACTTGCCCTGCTTGTGAGATGCCTCCGCATAATCGGCCACATGGTCGCGGCCAACGTCTCCCACGACCTTCGATGCCTCGTTCCAATCCGAGTACACGCGATCGTTCACGGCCACATACTTGTCAGCGAGATAACGGACGCAATCACCGAGATAACGGATGGCTTTGGCGATGGAGTTGAAATCAGATGCCATCAGTCGGCGTCCTCCGTGTTGAGTAGTCTCATACGGTCGAATGGGGTGAGTTCCATGATTGTTTCCCTCCACTGGGCTTGATTATTTGGTTGTCCTTCTACGCCGGTGCTGACACGTCCGAAACCCTTTTATTGGTTTCCGACGCAAGGACGCGAAGGGGTTAAATTTTTCTGAGCGCCAAGCCGGGAGTCGAACCCGGTGCACCTTGGAGAAGTCCATGACCATTGGAAGGCTTCGTAGGTGCGGCACCATGCGCTTGGCTGCCACCGGACGAGGAAGTAAAGGAATAAAGAACCCCGCCCGGAAGAATCATTTGGGTTGGATGAGGGTGTTGGAGCCCTCGGGTGTGACGATCAGCTGGTCGGCGTTCTTCAAAGCGTCGATGTAATGCTGCCGGAGCACGTTGTCGGTCAGGGAATCGTTCAGCACCTTGTTCGCGTCGGCCTCGCCCTGCGCCTTGATGCGCTTCGTCTCGGCCTCGACCTTCGCGGTCTCCTGCTCGTTCTTCGCCTTCTGCTTGGCGACCTCGGCGGCTTGGGCTTGCGCGTAGCTGTCGGTAATGGACTTCGGGTAGCGGATGTCTTGCACGGACACCTGTTCGACGGTCAGGCCGATGCTCTTCCATTTCGAGGTGAGCGCGTCCTGCACGGCCTTCGTGTACTTGCCACGGTCGGTGAGCATCGTGATCGTGTCGAACTTGCCGGAGGTTTCACGGGCCACGCTGCGCAGGTCGTTGCCGATGTAGTTCTGCGTGAACGTGGTCTGCTTGCCGTATTCCGAGTAGAGCATTTCGGCGGCGGACGGTTCGAGCGAATAGTTGACCTGAATGTCGATGTTCGCGCTGGCACCGCTACGGTCGTTGACCGTGATCTCCTTGCCTTCCGCGCTGCCGCCGTCGTACTTGTAGTCGGTGTCCTTGAAGAAGTTGATGAGGTTGTTGCGCGTATCGTATTTGATGACCGACTGCCACGGCGCCTTCGCATGGAAGCCCGCGTTCTCCGCATGACCGGCGACGGAGCCGCCCATGTTGCGGATGACGGCCACCTCGCCTACGTCCAGCGAGTATAGGCATGCCGGAATCATCAACAGTGCGGCGACGATGATGGGAATGAAGCCGAAACCGGCTCCGTCGCCACCGTTGGCGAGTGCGACGGCTATCATGCCGACTCCGATGAGCAGGAGTATTACGGCGAGTATGAACCAGATCATTTTTGTGTTCCTTTCGACAATGCGAACGAGAGCATGACGGGCGAACAGCACATGAAGCCTGCGAGAATGCTCCACGGGCCCGCATAGGGTTGCAGTGAGAGAATCAGGAACCCGGTCGCCGCCAACGTCAGACAAGTGATTGTCTTCGTGTTCTCATGCCGGTGCCGGCGTTCATCAGGTGAATGCTGCCAGCCGGAGCAGTGAGCCCCATACGTTTTCCTGTTCATGACATGTCCTTTCCGCGTGGCCGGGCTCGGATTCGAACCGAGAACGTCCTTGCCGTCACCGTGTTGCAATGTTGACCAACCGTGAGAGATGTATGACGAGTCCTATGGCGTGGTGACGATGGTGCGTGTCCAGACACCCCGAAGGGTTCCGGCCGATGGTTGCCGCAGCAGATCGCAGTATGGTATTTATTTGCCTGTAGTCGATAGGTGGATAAAAAACAACCCACTGCGGCAAGACTTGTTATTCCTCGTTCTTCTCGTCGGCGCAGTCGGCCAGGTCTTCAAGGGCCTTGGCGGCGAAACGCGCCTGACTTGGAGTGAGGGGACGGGCACCGTAATCGGTGTCGATTTCCGCGTTGATAAGACCTTCGGCAGTGACGTTGCCGGTGAAGTATTCACGGGTGCGACGTTCCTCGACCACGAGCTTCTGGGAAAGGTTACGATTTTGGCTGACCATTGTTTTCTCTTTCTTGTGAATATCGTTTAAAGGCCCTTTCGGATTAGGCTTGTAATCGCCAAACCACATGCCAAACCCGAAAGGAAGAATGAAAAATGACCGACATCGACGCGCTTCAAAAAGCGGCTCGGGAGATCAGGGGAGACATGAGCTTCCTGAACGCCTCCAACAACGCCGAGACCTGGCTGAGACACATCAAAACGTCGATGGACTCCACAGCCAAGGCCATTGACGTTATCGCCGCCAACCAGCGCGAGCTTTCCGACCGTCTGGACAAACTCGGAGTCTGACTCACGACGCTTGGCTTGTTCTCCCCAGATTTCCGCCAACTGCGCGGAGATTTGGGGAAGCCCGGTTTCCACGATCTGAGCCATCCACGTGTTGAGAATGTTCAGCTCGTTGGCAACACGCTCCGACGAATCCGAGGCATACGAATAGTTGCCGTCACTCATATCGCCACCTGCCTATCGGGTTAAGTTCCTTCGGAAAGGATTCGGCCTTATCCGCCAGATCATTGAGTGCTTTCGCTATCTCGCGGGCCTGTTCCGGGGTCAGTTTTTCGCATACGGAAAGCGGTGCCGTCACCTTTACGTATCCCGGATGCGCCTCACCTTTGAAAATGTGGGCCTCAAAGGTCTTCGTGACATCCGCCTCCAACGGGTCGTACATCACCTTGCCGATAGCAGGGGAGTCATAGACATGTTCCCCATGCTCATTGGTCTTGGACTTAGTCTTGTACATGATTCTTCGATTCGTATCGGTCCATCATCAGACGAACGTTGCGGCAAGGCGTCTTCCATGATGCTTGCGAGGCTTGCTCGCGTTCGTCTACTCCACCGGGGTTCTCCGGCCAGTAACTGTCCACGAGGGCGATGAAGTCCTTGGCGAAGCTCCTGAGCTTGCGCATATCCGGTACGATCTCTACTCCTACCTTTCCGCTGTAAATCTCAGGGGCTTCCATGTTTTCTGTACTCATGCTGTTACCTCCAAGTCAGAAGGCTTGTTAGAAGCGCTGGGTGAGAAGAAGTCGGGCAGAATGTCCATCGGTGTTAAGCTCAGACATTCCGCATAGGTTGCAACCTGTCCGATTCCTATGGTTGACTGCCCCTTCAGTTGACGGGTCAGTGTTACGTAGGGAGTACCGGACTGGTTGGAAAGCCACCTCACAGACCTATCTGCGGCCTTGAGTGCTTCCCTCAGCTTTCGAGCAGTTTGCTTGGTGATGCTTTCTTGATTAACCATACGGTTAATTATGGCACTGCTTGGATAATCCGTCAAGCTAGTTTTTTATCTATTCGGTTAATTTTCTCTCTATTATGTGATATTCTTTATCTATGACTGAATATGGAGACCGTTTCGCAGCAGCAGTTGCCGAAGAGCTGCGGGCGCAAAAAGCAAGAGTCGGCAAAACCAACGATGAAATCGGAGAGGAAGTGGGCGTCAGCCCTGTTACCGTCCTCCGTTACCTTAAAGGCCAGCGTCAGATTCCGGTTGATGTACTAGGAGATCTATGCAAGGCTTTAGGCGCCGATGCCGGAGTAATCATGCAGACAGCGCATTTTAAGGCTTCTTTGTCTCCTGTGGCTTCCGCTGCGTCCCAGCTTGAAAAGGTCATCGGCAGAAAGATAGAAGTAGAGAAGGCCGCTTATCGGGATGATAACAAGCGTGCGGAGTCCGGTCGTAGTGAAGACGTGGACTGACCTCACCAGTGAGGCCCAGCGCATGGGAGTCCTTATAGGGGATAAGGAGTTCGACGGGACGCAGTGCGGGGAATACGATCCCGATACCCGCACCGCGTTCATTGACCCCACCATGAGTGTGGAGCAGCGGGTATGCACCTTGCAGCATGAGCTTATCCACGCCAGGCATTTCGATGACGGACTCAGACTATTGAGCCGCGAGAAGGAGGAGTGTCTGACGCGCAAGGAGACCGCGTTGGCGTTGATAAACCCCGTGGAATACATGCACGCGGAGGATTTATATGGGGGAGAACCCTACGCGATGGCGCAGGAACTGGGCATCACCGTCGGCGTCCTGTTGGACTACCGGCGATGGCTGCATGACAATCTTGCCGCACGGGCCGCATGATTATGTACCTTATCCGTGTTTCTTGCAATCAGGGAACACGGTTCGTGGATACAATTAGCTCACCAACCCCAATGGAGAGAAGAGACAAAAAATGAGTGAACCAGAACAACCACCCGTATTACAGCAGCCGGTCGAATCGGGCGGTCAACCATCGTCGCGGCAGTCCGCCGATAAGCCCACGCCACAACCGACTCCCACATACGGTGCATACGCGCACAGTCGCAACAACCGCAGGCCGGGCAATATGTGGCCCCACATCCGCTTGACCCGTACTTTCCCTCGGGGCAGCCGCGCGGATTGAAGCCCGCCGCAAAAACAATCACCATGAAGATATGGCAATTCGTCCTCAGCCTCGCAGGTGCCGCGATTGCTGGCATCATTGTCTTCATATTGATTGTCGGCTTGGCCGCGTCCGGTATCGAAGCAGCCAAGAACGACGCAACCGCGCCTGCGACCTCCGACCCCTCCCAGAGTTCCAAGACCAAGGAAACCCCGAAACCTAAATCGTTGACTGGAATCACAGCCGAGTATTCGGGTTCGACGGCCGATGGCACCGAGATAAATAATTCGACCGAAGGCATAGACGTGACGGCCACGTATGACGATGGCTCCACAAGGGACGGAATATCGGGCTTCACCGTCAAGAACCCCGGTAAGCTTCAAGCGGGTCAGACGCAGGAGTTCACCGTGGAGTTCAAGGGGTTCGAGGCGACCTTCTCCGTCACGGCCGATGAATCAGATGACCAGTTCAAGGCGTCCGCGCAGGATATACCTTTCGATGATCTGGCTCGAAACCCTGATGCGAACAAGGGCAAGCGCGTCCATTTCCATGGGAAAATCGTACAGGTCATTGAAGGTGATATTGACACTCAATATCGAGTCAGCGTGGAGCAGGGCGATTATGGAATCTGGGATTCCAACAAGGTCATATTCGTCTCATACATGCGCACCGGCAACGATAATCGACTTCTGGAGGATGACATAGTTGATTTGTGGGGCACCACTGATGGGACGATAACCTATGAGTCCACGATGGGCGGCAACATAACGATTCCGAGTGTATCCGCTAGAATCATGCAACTTGCCCAATGAACAAGCCGCTAGGAACATGAATGGTCCCGTCTTCCTGTATTGGAGGACGGGACCATTGCTGTTCGTATGAAAAGTGCCGTGACCCTGCTGGGGCCACGGCACTTGACGCATACCAGACGCTCACCATCCAAGTATGTTTTGCTTATTTCGGTTGGCTATTAACGTTTCATGAGACACTTCAATTATGCTTAGCGGCACGCATGGTGTCAACCTCGGTTCCGACCGGGGCCAGGCTGTTCCCCGACCTTTCCTCCCGTATTGGAGGACGGGACCATTTTGTATACCACTACAATATGATGGTCAGGTGTGTTTCCTAGTGGAGGGCCATACCTCATGGTTCGGGTCCCACCAGAGAATGTGAAACTCGTTGCCTACAAGGAAACCGTACAGGCGTTCGGTTCCGCCCAATCGGAACCGGGCCAACGCATCGCCTTCGCGTTCATAGTATTTCGCCAGCCGGTCCTGTGGCGTCTGGTTGGGGCATTGGGTGAAATCAGGGTAGCAGGTGAACGCCTGATATGAGGGGCTAATGATCTCGCCCACCGTGGCCTTTTCGAAGTCACGCATCTTCAACAGCAGCAGCCGATGCTCCTCGTCGCTCATGTGCGCGAGCGACCATGGGCAGTCGGCCTCAAGGTCAACGCAGTCGAAACGGAATACGATGCGACGGTTCACGGAATCCTTGGGAATCTCCGTGGCGGATTCGGGGACATGATAGCTTTTCGCCACGTGATGCGCGGGCACACGTTTTGAAGAGCTCGTGGTTTTAGCCTTGATGCTCTTGGTTTTGCTGCGGTGGCCCACTAGTCGGTAAGGCTCCCATAGTATTCGGCCATGGCCGCTTCGGTTATCTCGGTGTTGCAGATGGCTCCCTGCGGGAGATCGCCTCGCGCATCCCTCCACGGGCGTTCGCTGTGGGTAAGCTCGCTGAGCTGGTAGGCTCCCATTTTCCCGTAGGCATTCAACACCGCGTCTATGGTGCTGGTGCCGTCTTCGTCTATGTTCGACGGGTCGCCGTGAATATCGCCGCGCGTGATCTTGAACATGCCCTTGTGCGCATGGTATAGGTCGGGGCACACCGGGCCGTTGGCCCATGCCTCGAATCGCTCGGGGAACAGACGCCGTTCATCCCATACGAGGGACCATGCCTGTGAATAGTAGCAGAGCTTTTCCAGCTTCATGGTGGTCATGACGCCGAGCTTGTCCAGCACGTAAGCGGCCACGTCGAATATGCTTGTCATGGTGCGCCTCCGTAACGTTCCTTCCGCTGGACATTCAAGGTGATTAACTTACTCTTCCATTGTATGGCCGGCAAGTTTCGGCGCGCCAGTTCACGCCTTCCATTCGATCTGCTTCAGGCCGAGCCCGTCGCTTATCGTCTCCATGCCTCGCATCAAATCCTCCACGGGCACAGTGCGGTAATGCTCGCTCATGGCTATGCTCGAATGGCCGACGATGCGTTGGATGATGCCGGGGTCAACCTTCATGTGGAACAGGAGCGATACGACGGAGTTGCGGCATTCATGCCCGTACCGGTTCTCGTAGTCGGGTATGCCCGCCCTGCGCATGAGGTCGCGAAACGAGGCCCTGTCATCCAACGCGGCCAACGGCATACCCTCGCGCGTCCTGAATATCAGGTTGTACGGGTTCGGGATGATATTCTCCGTGGCCTCCAGATACCGGTGCACGACGGTGCCCAACTGGGGGATTATCGGCACGACCTTGCCTCTCGCGGACTTCGGCGGCGTCAAAGCGTACCCCTTGCACAGGTGTATCATGTCGTATCCGTCCGGCACCCTCCACCGGTATCGGGGGCAGCTCGAAGGCCGTTTGAAGCCGCACGGGTATCTTCCGTCCCTGCCGGGCTCCCCACACCCATGCTCCTTGTCGAGGCTTTCCAGTTTCCAGTTCACCGTGTAGGTGCCTATCCATATCTCGCCGCTGTCCGGGGTTTCCAACGTCTTGTCCCGCCACAGGTCGAGATCGTCCAACGTGGCTCCCAGTATCTCCCCCTGCCTCATGCCGGTGAGCAGACGCCACCATTGGCGTGCCCCCAGAAACAGGTCGTCGGAGGACGCTTCGAGCATGTCCTGCATCTGCTCCACGGTGAACGCCTTGCGGTCCTGCGTGCCGCTGCGCCTGTCCGCCGACACGGCCACGGGCCCGTTGATGGTGCGCCGGTCCCCGGCCAATCCCATGTCCCTGCGTTTCGGCCTTGCCGCGCTGGTGACCGGACTGGTGGGTATCAGCCGGTCGGCCACCGCCGCCTTGAATATCTGGTTAAGGATGTTGTAGAAGCCAAGCTGCCGGTTGTACGAGCATGGGGTGCCGTCGAGGTTGCGCATGTTGGCTATCATGCGCTGCACCGCCGAGGCGGTCACTTCGCTCAGCTTCTCGTTCGCGTACTTGCACAGGTGCACGCTTATGAGGCTCGCATAGTTGTTGATGGACTTGGGTTTCAGGTCGCGTCGTTTCAGCTCGAACCAGCGTTCCGCGTACTCGCCGAGCCGGGTGGCGCGGTCTACGCCCATGCCCCATTCGGTTTTCTCCTTGAGGGCTTCGGCTATTTTCCTGTCGCATTCCTTGTAGGTCTTGGCGGACACCCATCGGCCGTCCACCTTGGCCTGCCAGTTCACGTATGTCTTTACCGTGCCGTCCTTGAGTGTCTTCCGCTGCTCGTGGCGGATGGGGTAGACCGCTCCGGTTTTCCTTATCCTAGGCATTCAGCATCCTTCATTCTCCAACATTCTCCAACAAACAATCCGTGGCGAATGGTATTCCAATGGTATACCAATCGTATCAAATCGTTGGAATTCCGCCGTTCTTTCCGTGGGAGCCGTTGATTTCATTATACGTTACTGGATGTGGAAGGTGTGCTGAACTAGCACCTTTTGTTTCTGACTAAGACCCCTTGGAACAGCAACAATTCCAAGGGGTCTTGGCGTATTGGAAATGTTCTTGGCTAGAGAGATACAGATGGATTTAGCAACATTCCGCAACAAATAATATGATCTAGGTCTTCTGCACGTTGCGGGGGGTGGTTATGGTTCATCCAGATGAGAACAGGAGCAAACCTATGAGCAAGATGAGTGACATGACGGAATACCATGCTTCAGCCTACCGTTTGCCGTCAGGCTTCGAACACTGCTCGAAATTGAAGCCGGTGGCTGAGGCAGCGACGGCGCTGGACCGGGTCAAGGCCGTGGTGGATGTGCTGTATTCGCCGGGCGGCTGCCCGTGGGACGGCAAGCAGACGAACAAGTCGCTGCTCAAGAATCTGCTCGAGGAAACCTACGAATACGTCGACGCGGTGGAGACTCACGACCGTGACAACATGCGCGAGGAACTGGGTGATGTGTTGCTGCAATCCGTGTTTCAGGCGCGGGTCTGCGAATCGGATACTGAGGACCCGTTCGGTATTGATGAGGTCGCCGATCGGTTGGTGAACAAGCTCATCACTCGGCATCCGCATGTGTTTGCGGCTGATGATGCCGGCAATTCCTCTGATTCTTCTGATGCTTTTGATGCTGACAGTAACAACGGGGGAGAAGCTGCCCAACCCGAATCCCCGGAAGCTGTGCTGGCTCTATGGGAAAAGATGAAACAGCAGGAAAAGCATCGTAAATCCGTGCTTGAGGGCATTTCCCGCGTTCAAGGTGCGTTGCCTCGCGCGGCCAAAGTCGTTTCTCGTATCTCCAAATCGCCGAATGCTGATAGATTGTTCGCGGCGTTTGATGAGTCGGCTGCGGCTGATGCTCAGCGAGATGATGTACATCCTCAAGCGGCGAACCAATCCGAATCAAGCGGCGACAATTCCGCTGAACGGGAGAAGGCCGATGCCTACGCCGATGAAATCCTCGCCGTCGTGCGCAAGGCCCGCGTTGACGGCATCGATATCGAGTCCGCACTGCGCAATCGCTTGCGTGATGTCGAAGAAAAAGTCGCCTTGATTGAATCAGAAATCAACAACGATTAAGTCCATACATGTTTTTTGATCACGGATCGTAAAACTTAGAGGTGCTGAGTTGCCAACGACTACCGGCAAGCTGGCGTCATTGCCATCCTATTCACGTCTTAGTGGCCCCTTCCTCCCCGGCCATACTACTCAGGCAAGGCCTGTTGTAGGCTCGGGTACGACGGGCTGTAGCGCCGAATAAGGATGAACGGGAACAGAACGAAGACGGACTGAGACGAACCGAAGCGGTACCAGAGGGGAGTGGCTCATGCAGGTGGCGTTGGAGAACAACATCGTTTTTGTGGTCATCGAGTATTTAGCAATCCTGTGTTGGGGATTATCGGGCGGACTTGCCGCCATTCGCAAGGGCTACGACATCTTCACCATCATGCTGTGCGGATGGCTTACCGCACTCGGCGGCGGTCTTGTGCGCGACGTGATGCTCGGTGCCCTGCCGCCGGTCGGCATCACCGACAAAGGCTATGTGCTCACCACGCTGTTTTCCGGCATTATCGTGGTGGTGGCCCATCCGGAGATCACCAAACTCAAATGGACGATGACTGTCATCGATGCTCTGGGCCTCGGACTATTCGCAGTCAGCGGCACCGCAAAAGCTCTGGCCTACGGTTCCTCAGGCATGACAGCCGTATTCCTTGGCATGTTCACAGCACTGGCCGGCGGCCTCATTCGTGACATCTTCATTGGCGACGTGCCAATGATTATTCGAGACAAACACCTCTATGCTGTGCCTTCGTTCATCGGCTGCATCCTGACCGTGCTGGTATGGCGCGGCGTAAGCTACGGCTGGTTCGACATGCGCTCGGAAATGCTGCTCGACGTGCTGATCGTCATCATCGTGGTGGCGCTGCGACTGCTCTCGGTAGGCTTCAACGTCACTCTGCCCGGAGCCGTCGAACGTCATCGCGTCTACCTGCCCAGCGAAAGCCGATATCTCAAGCGCCCGGTCATCCATCCGCACGCCGATACCGTCGATCCCGGCGATACCACCAAGGACGAAGAAGACAAGCCTCAGGATGGTTCAAGGCCGCCTCAGGGCTAACTGTCTTCAAAGAGGTACATCTGGCCTTCTGCAGAATGCTAACTGCTTTCAAAGAGGTACCTGAAGCACGAAACGCTGAGTATAAGTGTTGCAATGATGGCGTTTATAGTTGGTTTTTCCCGTATTCGGTACCTCTCTGAACGGAGATGTCATTTCGCAAGACCGCCAATGTACCTCTTTGAACGGAGATACAAAAAGTCCCGCAAGCCAGATGACTTGCGGGACTTTCTAAAACCTTAAGAGGCTTATGCTCACAGAGCGTTGATCGCAACAGCGAGGCCGGACTTGCGGTTGGCGGCCTGGTTCTTGTGGATCACGCCAGCGCCAGCAGCCTTGTCGAGCTTCTGGGCGGCAACCTTGTAGGCGGCCTCGGCGGCAGCCTTGTCACCGGCGGCGATGGCTTCGCGGGTGGCGCGGATGGCGGTCTTCAGGCCGGACTTCACAGCCACGTTGCGAAGGTGCGCCTTCTCATTGGTGAGCACGCGCTTCTTCTGCGACTTAATGTTTGCCACGTTTACTCCAAACGATGTGTGTTATAAGGACATACAAAAGTTAGAGGATAGCATGAGCCCCGGAAAAACCCGCGCAATGCCACGCCGAATACAGTCCCTCGGCTACACTAGGTGAAGTTTGAGTATATGCCAAGAGGAGGAATGCGTTGGTCGTCCAACACAATCAGCCGGGTTCCACGGATCAGTCGGTGATTCGCAACTTCTGTATCATCGCACACATCGACCACGGCAAGTCGACCGTGGCCGACCGCATCCTGCAGTTGAGCGGCATTGTGCCCGAGCGAGAGATGCGCGATCGCTTCCTCGACCGTATGGATATCGAGCAGGAGCGTGGCATCACCATCAAATCCCAGGCCGTGCGCGTGCCGTGGACCTTTGACGGCACCGAATACACGCTCGGTATGATCGACACCCCCGGCCACGTGGACTTCACCTATGAGGTGTCCCGCGCACTGGCCGCCTGCGAAGGCGCGGTGCTGCTCGTCGACGCCACCCAGGGCATCGAGGCGCAGACCCTGTCCAATCTGTATATGGCCATCGACCATGATCTGGCCATCATCCCCGTGCTCAACAAAATCGACCTGCCGTCCGCCGAGCCGGACAAGCACGCCGAGGAGATCGCAGGTCTGATCGGCTGCGAGCCGAGCGACGTGCTGCGCGTCTCCGGCAAAACCGGCGAAGGCGTGGCCGACCTGCTCGACCAGATCGTCATGGACGTGCCCGCCCCGCACGGCGACCCCGAGGCCCCCGCCCGCGCGCTGATCTTCGATTCCGTCTACGACTCCTACCGCGGCATCGTCACCTACATCCGTATGGAGGACGGCGAACTGCATGACCGCGAAAAGGTCCACATGATGGGCATTGGCATGACCCACGATCCCATTGAAATCGGCGTGATCAGCCCCGATATGACCCGCACCAAGGCGCTCGGTGCCGGCGAGGTCGGCTACATCATCACCGGTGCGAAAGATGTGAGTCAGTCCAAGGTGGGCGACACCCTGACTTCGGCCGTCCGCCCGGCTGCCGAGCCGTTGCCTGGCTATCGCGACCCGAAGCCGATGGTCTACGCCGGTTTGTTCCCGATCGACAACGCCCAGTTCCCCGAACTGCGTGATGCACTCGACAAGCTCAAGCTCAACGACGCCGCCCTGATCTACACGCCGGAAACCTCCGTGGCCCTAGGCTTCGGCTTCCGCTGCGGCTTCCTGGGTCTGCTGCACATGGAAATCGTCAACGAGCGACTCTCCCGCGAGTTCGGCCTCGACCTGATCCAGACCGCCCCGAACGTCACCTACGACGTGACCGCCGAGGACGGCAGCCAGCATCATGTGACCAACCCGAGCGAATTCCCGGACGGCAAGATCAAGAAGATTGTCGAGCCGATGGTTGCCGCCGACATCATCACGCCCAAGGAATTCATCGGTGCGGTGATGGATCTGTGCCAGGACCACCGTGGCATTATGGGCACGATGGAGTACATCTCCACCGATCGTGTCGAGATGCACTACCGCATTCCGCTGGCGGAAATCGTGTTCGACTTCTTCGACCAGCTCAAGTCCCGCACCAAGGGCTACGCTTCCCTCGATTACCATGAGGATGGCGAGCAGTCCGCCGATTTGGTCAAGGTGGACATCCTTATTCAGGGCGAGAAGGTCGATGCGTTCAGTGCCATCGTTCACCGCGATAAGGCGTATTCGTACGGTGTGATGATGACCAAGAAATTGCGTAGTCTGATTCCGCGTCAGCAGTTTGAGATTCCGATTCAGGCTGCGATTGGTTCGCGCATCATCGCACGTGAGAACATTCGTGCGTTACGCAAGGACGTGCTCGCCAAGTGCTACGGCGGCGACATCACCCGTAAGCGCAAGTTGCTCGAAAAGCAGAAGGCTGGCAAGAAGCGCATGAAGATGCTCGGCCATGTGGAGGTGCCGCAGGAGGCGTTCATCGCAGCCCTGTCCACCGGCGAGGACTCCAACGACCGCGACACCAAAGACAAGATTCGTGCCGCTCAGAAGACCGAGGGCTAGTGTTCGAGGTCTACATCCACGTCCCGTTCTGCTTGCGGCGCTGCGGTTACTGCGACTTCAACACCTACACGGCTACGGATCTTGGTGCGGGGGCCTCGCGCGGCAACTATGCCAATATGGTCATTCGGGAAATGAAATTGACCAAGCAGTGGCAGCTCGATCACGGCATCGCGGAGCCGCCGGTCTCCACCGTGTTCTTCGGCGGCGGCACCCCCACAATTCTCGCCGCCCGCGATCTGGTCGCCATGCTCGATGCCGTCCGCAAGATCTGGGGCATCGCGCCCGACGCGGAAATCACTACCGAAGCCAATCCGGACACGGTCAACGAGTATTACATCAATGAGCTCGCTGCCGGCGGCTTCACCCGTGTTTCCTTCGGTATGCAGTCCGCCGTACCACATGTGCTCAAAACCCTCGACCGCACGCATACGCCGGCCAACGTGGCCGCAGGCGTTAATGCCGCCAATAAGGCCGGCCTGCGCTCCAGCGTGGATCTGATTTACGGTGCACCGGGGGAGAGCCTGGACGATTGGCGCACCTCGGTCACGACCGCCATCGATCTTGGCGTAAACCACATCTCCGCCTACGCATTGACCGTGGAACCCACCACGAAAATGGGCCGTCAAATCGCGGCCGGCACTCTGCCCAAGCCCAATGACGATGACGAGGCAGCTAAATACGAGATCGCTGACGACCTGTTCGCCGCCGCCGGCCTCGAATGGTATGAGGTCTCCAACTGGGCTCGCCCCGGATACGAAAGCCAGCACAACCTCGGCTACTGGCGCAACGTCGATTGGGCCGGTCTAGGGCCAGGTGCCCACTCCCACTACAACGCGGTGACCGAGGCTGACCACCCCCAGTCAGCTTCGCTGACAGCCCCCGCTGGCGGGGGCAAGTCCGAAGCCATTGCCTCTGCCTCAGCTGATGGACAGGCCAACGCCGAACTAGGTATGATCAACGCGCATGGGAACAACTCCCAAGAAATTCATGCCCCCGCTGGCGGGGGTTGTCCGGCGGATGCCGGACTGGGGGTGGTTTCTGTCTCACACGGTCTGCGCAGCTGGGACATCGCGCACCCGCGTTTGTGGGGCACGGCCATCAACGAGAACCGTGTGCCGTGGGCCGATAGCGAGACGATCACTCCCGAGGAAAACCTCGAAGAGCTCATCATGCTCGGGCTGCGCCTGCACGAGGGCCTTGACCTCGACCGCATCAACCGCGCCATCAACGATGCGGGTATGAGCAGCACGCCCCAGACTCTCCGTAATGTTTCCCTTGACCAACTCGCCCCAATGGTCAGCGAAGGCCTGATTACCGTATCCGATAATCATCGAGTGGTGCCCACTCGTCGTGGCCGGTTGCTCAATGACTCGGTAATCGAACAGTTCTTCGATTTCGTCGGTGTATGAGTCGGTGGTATGGTGCGCGGCAGTCGCCATTACCTGTTCGCTAGTTGTGGTTACACCGTCAGAGGGAGCTATTTTTGTTTTACCGGCGGGGGAGGGAACCGCGTAGGACTACGTCCGGGGCGCTTTGCACGTAGATCAGGCGGTTGGCAGTGCCGCCGGTGGCCTCCCCGTCATCGCGGTTGGACAGGATGCTGTCCACGGCGGCCTGGCCCATTTCGGCCAGCGGCAGATGCACGGTGGTCAGTGGCGGAAACACGTCGGCGGAGTAGGGGATGTCGCCGAAACCGGTGACGCCGATTTCCCGACCCGGCTCGATGCCGTTGGCGCGCAACGCGGTCATCGCACCGATGGCCATCACGTCGTTGAGCGCGATGATTGAATCGATGCCTTTGCCGTCGTACAGTGCGCCTTCGCCCGGCTTCAGCAGTCCGGATCGGGCCATTTGCATGACGGCCGCATAGCCGTCGGTACGGCTGAACTTACCATTCGCCACGGCTTTCGGATCCACGGTGATGCCTGCCTCGTCCAACACTTCCATCACGCCGGCCAGTCGTTCTTTGGAGGAGCGATGTGCGTCATCGCCCTTGAGAATCGCAGGGCGCGTATACCCGGAATCGACGATCAGCTTTGCGATGGCGCGCGCGCCGACATCGTTCGCCACGTCCACGGCCGGGAAGGGCAGGTTGCGGTTGAGCACGAACACGGCACGTCCGCCGGATGCTTCGTACTGGGTGAGTTCCGTCTGCAACGCCTGGCGTTCCGGCGCGTCGGTGTATTCACTTTCGGAGATGATGATGCCGCGCGGCCTGGTGGATACGGACTTACGCACCGCCTCCAACTCTTCGTGCGGGGTGGCTGCCACGCCGAGGGTCACGGAAATGCCGCGTTCGGCCGCCGCCTTGACCACGCCTTGCGATACGGATGCGAAGTAGGGATCGGAGATATCGGAGACCAGCAGCACGATGTTCGGTGCGGTGCCTTTGGCCACTGCCTGAGCATAGGCGTTGGGACGATAGTTGAGCTTGGTGGCTGCTTCCATCACCTTGACATACGATTGGTTGCGTACCTTGCGGGTGCTGCCGTTGAGCACGCGGGATGCGGTGGCGATGGAGACTTGGGCTTCTTTGGCGACATCCATCAATGTCGCTGGCGATTGCGCCTTATCGTTCTGTACAGCCACGATCGAATCGATCCTTTTCTTCCCTGAAACGGAAAACGTGTCTAAACGTTTACCGAAACGATATCGCATTTTTGCTTGCAATAGTAGCATTGTGGATTGAAAAGCCTGAATTCTGAACAAAAAAATAATCAAGCGAATTACGGAAAACGTTTACCGTTTCGTCGTGTCGTGCGGTATGCTCGAAGCATGACGCGATACTTATGCGCCCCTGACTCCTTCAAAGAGAGCCTGACCGCCATGGAGGCGGCCCGGGCGATGGCTCAGGGATTGAGAATGCCGACCACGATGCCGAGGTCCGTTGCCTTCCCATGGCCGACGGCGGTGAAGGCACCGCACGCGCGCTTGTCGACGCCACCGGCGGATCGATGCGCGCCGTGCCGGTCCACGACCCGCTCGGCCGGCCTGTCGAAGGCCACTTCGGTCTGCTCGCCGACGGCACGACCGCCGTGGTCGAGACAGCCGAAGCCAGCGGACTGGCACTGCTTGAAGCCAAAGAACGCAACCCGTTGATCGCCTCCTCCTACGGCACCGGCGAACTCATGCTCGCCGCCGTCCGTTCCGGAGCCAAGCGCATCATCGTCGGGCTCGGCGGCAGCGCCACCAACGACGCCGGTGCCGGACTTCTGCAGGCCCTCGGCGTTCGTCTTCTGGACAAGAACGGTAACGACTTGGCACACGGGGGAGCGGCCCTCGCCAATCTGACCACCATCGATATCAGCACGATGGACCCGGCTCTCAAGAACGTCGCCATCACCGCCGCCTGCGACGTGACCAACCCGCTGACCGGCCCCACCGGCGCCAGCGCCGTGTTCGGCCCGCAGAAAGGTGCGTCCAAAGATGATGTCGCCACATTGGACGCCGCCCTCGCGCATTTTGCGCAGGTAATCGACAGCCAGCTCGGCGTTGCCGTGAACGACGTGCCGGGTGCCGGCGCGGCCGGTGGCATCGGTGCAGCGCTGAAGGGCTTCCTAAACGCCGAATTCCGCCCGGGCATCGCCATCGTCATCGAACAATCCGGACTCGATGCGGCCGCGCAATGGGCTGACGTGGTGTTCACCGGCGAAGGCTCCATCGACTTCCAGACCAAGTTCGGCAAGACGCCGGCCGGCGTGGCCGAAACCGCCAAGCGCCACGGCAAGCCGGTCATCGCAGTAGCCGGGCATATTGGCACCGGCATCGATGAGCTGCATGAGGTCGGCATCGACGTGGTATTCGGCATCGCGCCCGGAGCCGCCAGCCTTAGTGAGCTGTTGGCCGATGCGGCCGCCAACGTGACCCGCACCACCGAACAAATCGTACGAACCCTACAACTGTGAGCAGGCTCCCGCTGGCGGGGGCTGGCGGGCTTCGCCCGACTGGGGGGGCAGCGCTGAGAACCACCCTCAGTCTCGCTATGCGAGACAGCTCCCGCAGCGGGAGCGAGTACCGGAAAGGAAGACGTGCGCGCTACACTGGAAACCGTGAGCTGCGGCGAACTGACCGCCGTGTATCGCAAAGATAGCGACACCGGCATCGTGGAACTGGTATCATGGATCGTCGACGCGAGCTCGGTCTTGTGACATGATTGGTGGTGATGGAATCAACGATGAGTCCAACAAAACGGCACCGCCTCCCATTGCGCAATATCGCGCGCAATATTACGCAGCGTATTGGCTCTCCGAATGCGTGTCTGCTAAACCTCGTGTTGCTCTATCAGCGAGCTTTCCGACTGCGCAGCTCAGGCAACATCACGACGAACAGGATGACCGCCACAATCGCGGTCAGCAGATCGGCGATGGCCTGCGCGGCGATTACACCCTGATAGCCGGCCAGCCGGGAGCCGACGAACAGGGTAATCGCCAGCATCACACCCTGCCTGCTGATCGACAGCACAAAGGCGCCGACCGCCTTGCCTGCGGACTGGAAGGTGCAGGTCGTGACCATCACGACGGCTACGCACACCAGGCTCAGCAGCTGAACCCGCAGCATGCCGGCGCCCAGCGTGATGATGGTGGCGTCCTCGATGAAGAATCCCATCAGTAGACGGTCGGACAGGCTGAGCACCACGGTCATCACCAGGGCGAACAGGGACAGGAACAGGTAGGAAAAACGCAGAATGCCGCGCAGTCGAGGCATATTGCGGGCGCCGTAGTTGTAGCCGATCAGCGGCTGCGCGCCGAACGCGAATCCCACGAAAACCAGCACCGCGATCATGATGACTTTCAGCGCGATGCCCATCGCGGCTACCGCGTCGGTATCGTAGGGGAGCAGGAACAGGTTGATCATGACGATGCCGACGCTCTGCGTGAGGTTCGTGATCGCCGAGGGGATGCCGATGGCGAGGATGCTCCCGACCTCCCGGGCCGTGACCGCCAGACGCCGGCGCGCGCGGTCGATGACGGTCCGCGGGTCGATGGACAGGTTGCTGCTGTGACGCAGCGTGAACCAGACGAAATAGGCGTCGGTGCAGATGTTGGCGATCACGGTGGCACCGGCCGAACCCGCAGCACCCCAGCCGAATCCGTGGATGAACAGGGGATTGAGCACGATGTTGACCGCCGTGCCGGCCACCGAACCGATCATGGACTGCACGGCGTGGCCTTCGGTGCGCAGCAGGTTGGACGGCGTCATCGACACGATGATGAACGGCGAGCCGACGATGATCAGTGTGTAGAAGTCGGAGGCATACTGCCAAGTGTCGTCAGTGGCGCCGAGCAGCGCGAGCATCGGGTCGCGGAACGCCAGGCCCAGCACCAGAATCAGCAGGCCGGTGGCGATGGCGGCATAGAAGCAGAACGCGCTGAGTCGCTTGCCGTCGGCGAACCGGTGTTGGCCGAACAAGCGCGAGATGACCGAACTGCCGCCGAGGCCGAAGATGTCGCCGAGGGCGATCATCACGGTGAACACTGGCGCGGTGAGGGAGACGCCCGCCACCATATCGGTGTTTCCCGTATGCGCGATGAAATAGGTGTCGACCATGTTGTACACCAAGGTGATCAGCATGCTGAGCACCACGGGCATCGCCAGCGAGAAATACGCCTCCGGAATCGGCGCCTTTTCGAAGAGTTCGTTATCCATTTCCGTCCCTTGGTGTTTCGTTCTTCAGTCACTGTGCAGGATGCCGTTCGGCGTGCATCACAGGCATTGTAGAGGCAACAGTGTGGACAACGGGCGGGGGAGTATCTCATGATGCGGTGAGGGCGTTGATGATGACGCATCGTGTATTGGCGGCCGTGTGCATCGTATGTGAACCTGTGCTGGCGCGGCGTACGCACGATGGGAAAAGAAAGAATATATGGACCCCGTTGTCCCGGTTATTGTTCAGTTTTACTGTGTTGAATTATTGCGTTATTCAATTATTGTGGTGTGCCGGCCGATTGCGGCCTGCGGGGGATTGCCTTCGTATGTGTCGTGCAATCTCATGAACGGGATTGTTCGCTAGATTCAGCGAGCGTCCTTGTTGGCGGCGTTGGTGATGTCGGCGAACATCTTGGAGTCGGCGTAGCCGGCGCGGGCGATGGCATCCATACCGGAGAGGGCGAGACCGCGAATCATGGAATCCTTGAGAGACATAATCATTACCTTTCGTTTGCGCATCGCCGTGAGCGGCTTTGCGATTGTTGTTTAAGCTTTGTTGTTATGGGGTCCGTGGCTAATCTGATTGGATTGCCGGACCGGAGCCGATGGCTCAGCGAGCGTTCTTGTTGGCTTCGTTGATCAGGTCGACGAGCGTGCTGCTGTTGGCGCGACCGCACTGGCTCATGGAGCTCAGGCCGTACACAGCCAGACCGCGAATCATGGAATCCTTGAGAGACATCATGTTTCCTTTCGTTGGTCAAAACCTTGGGGCTTTGAGTTTTGTTTATCGGCTTCTTTCTGAAACCGATTTCAGAATAACGCAGTCCGATGACAAACGCAAGGGGACTATTCCGCTCTCGGCGTTTCTGGCGGAATATCGCCGTTCTTTAGATACCATTCGGTAGTTAAGAGGTTGTCTAGTCGACCTTCTGACGGCCTTGTTCTGAGCGTACGGTTTTCACGAGGTATGGCCTCATGTCGCGGAAATCGTACGCTGAGTCGTCGTAAGCGTACGGTTTTCACGAAATGGGGTCTCATCTCGTGAAGAACGTACGCTGAGTCGTCGTAAGCGTACGGTTTTCACGAAATGGGGCCTATCTTCACCGGATTTTGGGCACACCGGCCTTGAGCAGCTTGGTCTCAAGATTGATGGGGCGTAGCAGATCCTCATAGAACACATGGACGATTTCGGTGACGCCCTGTTCCCGGAGATGCCGATCACGTCTGCGGTCGTACTCCATTTTCGCCTGGAGGCTTGCGCGATTCTTGTTGCTGATGTCGGCGTATTTGGCCATGCCGTCGTATTCTGCCACGATGATGCGGCCGTCTGCGAGCTTCCAACAGAAATCGACGCGATATGACATTGCGGGATTGTCGGGATTCATGAACTGCACCTGCAGCAGGGGGATGCCGAAAGACAATTCGGTGATCTGGCCACGCATCAATGATTCGCCGCCGTTTTCGCTCAGGGGATCCGCGTACTTCAGCAGCTTGGTCACGGAGACCTCGTCGCAGACGCTTTGAATCATCAGCGACTGCACCTCTTCGATGGTCGTCAGGGACTTTCTCAGAGCCGAATCGTATATGGGCAGCGCCTGTGGGAATGGGAATGCCGCGCAGTCGAGCAGCGTTCGCGCCGGAGTCGTCAAGAGAATGCCGTTATGCTTCCGCGTCGGAATCCGATTGATATAGATGCGGTTGAGACGCGCCTCGTCTCCGCCGCCGATGCCGGACTTCGAGGCGATGTGCACTGTGCCGTCGTGCAGGGAATAGTTGTGCTGCAGTCCGTATACGCACGCCGCACTCAACCCCGCAAATACCCACTGAGGGTGGATTGCGGACAACGCACGTATGACCTGCAATGACTGTTGCTCTCTGGTCATGGTGTTCCAAAGTGTTCGGTCGGCGTACAGGTTCTTATACGGTGACACCAGCTCCCCGGCATGCAGGCGACGTTTCAGGGCGCGCCGTTGCGCATCACTGGTGCCATAGCAGCAGCGACGCTCCTGCTTCGCCTGCTGCAGCAGTGCAGAAACTTCCTTGTGTTCTTTCATATCTCGACGCTAAGGGTGATTTTGATCGTTGCACAAGCTCAACCGGCAAATGTGGATACTATGTCACGCGAATTGTTGCTGTGGATAACTTGAATCGACGTCGACGGCTTTGCCGACGGTCTTGTCGGAGGCGATATTAGCCTAGGACACCTTGCTGCGCCGCCTTCCATACCGAAAACAGTCATCAGTGACACCGGGGGCATCTTCAGCGTACGTTCTTCACGAAATCAGCTGCCATTTCGTGAAAACCGTACGCTCAGAATGACTCAGTGTACGTTCTTCACGAGATGAGGCCCCATTTCGTGAAAACCGTACGTTGACGACGATTCAGTGTACGTTCTTCACGAAATTAGGGATGATTTCGCGGAAACCGTACACTCACCGCAACTCAGCGTACGGTTTTCACGAAGTTATCGATTTGGGTATAGGTTCCCCGTCATGAACTACAATGAATCGCGGCGAAAAACGGAGAACCGAAGTCGGAGCGCGGCTGAACGGATATGGGTGTGACTGGATGGCTGTCATAGTGATGCCGGTTCTCTAACATACGCAATAACAACAACTGACAACAACAGGGGAGACAAGGATGGCGAGAAGTGCGGGCCGCACCCGGCCGGTGATCAAGGACGTGGCCAAACTGGCCGGAGTCTCGGCACCGACCGTCTCCCGGTATCTCAACGGCACCGTCAATGTCACCGAAGACAAGCGTGAACGCATCGCCAAGGCCATCAAGGAGCTGGGCTACGAGCCGAGCATTGTGGCGCGCGCTCTGTCGAACCGGGAGATGGACTCCGTGGTGGTGTTCGCGGCCAATCCTTCCGCCTTCTCCACGTCCGAAACGAACCATGGGGTGGAGGCCGCCGCCCGTAAACGTCGGTTCCTGCTCAATATTGTTTCTTTGGACGAGTCCGACATGGACTCCGTCAAGGCTCGCGTGCGCATGGGTTTGTCGATCAGGCCGGCGGGCGTGATCGTCTACGAGTACGACCGGGCCGGCATCGCCGCACTGGAATACATTCCCAAAGATATGCCGATGGTCGTGGTGGGTGGCAGCTTCGGCGACGGTGAATACCAGGTCATCAACGCCGAAAGGGATGGCGGCCGTTGGATGACCATGCATCTGCTGGATCTCGGCCATCGCACCGTGTTCCATGTGGGGCGTCCGGAAGGTCCGACCGATAACACCCGCACCAATGGGTGGCGTGACGCGCTCAAGGAGCGCGGCGTCACGGCACCTGACCCAATCATCGTGCCCGACGATGATTTGGAGGAGTCGGTCAAGGCTGGACGCACCTTGGGCCGTCGTGGTGATGTGACTGCGATTTTCGCCGGCAACGACGAGACTGCCATCGCTGTGATCCGGGGTCTAAGGGAGGTTGGTCGCCGCGTGCCTGCTGACGTGAGCGTCGTAGGCTTTGACGACCGCAACTTCGGTGCCATGTGGAATCCGGCGCTGACCAGTTACACCCAGAACTTCCTGGACATGGGGGAGCGATCCTTCCGAATGCTGTTCGAACAGATCCAGGCCAAGCGCGCCGGCGATGACGCGCCGCCCTCGCAGGTCGAGGTGGTGCAAGGCAAGCCGTGTCTGCGAGCCTCCGAACGCGCGTACGGCGACGGCGAAATCGCGTAGTCGATGGGGCGTGCGTATCAATCGATAGTGACTGTAGCGCATCCATATCGTGGTGAGGAGTCTCTCATGCCGAACTGTAAGCGCTTACCTTAAGTAGTTTGTAATATGGTTTACGTCATAAAAATAGATATTCTAAATCATAGTGTTTTGCAAGGGCTTTTGCGGAAAATGGCTATTTATCAACAGTTTTCGAAAAGTCCGCATGACGGGCGACTGTGAGCACGCTTTATGGTAACCGCTTTCCGTAGCATTAACGTTAGAGTATGACTTTTGAACAATCGGCAACTCTGAAGACTCAGCCCCAGACCTCGGGCACCATCTCAGCGGCAGACGCCGTGATGCAATCGGCCCGCGACGAACTCATCCCCGGCAAACTCATCTGTGCGATCATGGCCGTGGTCATTGTTATCGTGTTCGTCGCCATGCTCCACGCCCTACGTAACCGGAAGTAGGTTGTAGGCGGGATTGGTCTGACTGGTATCCGCCACAGCCGGGTTCGGTAGAGCGGCTACCAATCGGCCAGTGTCTCTACGGCATCGAGTCCTGTTCTGCGATGTTGTTCGTCAAGGTTGTTCCGGTAAGGTGATTCATCGGTGAGCATGTCGTACGGGAGCTTGATACGTCTGCGATCCGTGTGGCTATGTAGTCGTTAAGTTTCGGCGTCAGGGTCGCTGATGAGGGATGCGGGCATTGCGGCATCGTACAGATGTCTATCTCCAATCCGGCATGGTCTGCTTGGTATGCGGCGCTCTTAAGAATCAACGCGCCAAGCAGATCCGCGTCGGTAGTGGGACGCACGTCGAGACCGTCCATGATGGCGTGCAACTGCACCATGAGACCGCCGGTGAGCAGTCATGATTCGGTAATGCGCTCGGCCACCATGTATACGATATTCCACGGATGAGCGCCGCTGGGGATTGCAATGCGGGAAATCATTGCTCATTTCCTTGTTGTATGCCGTGATGAGTTCTGTAAGGGTTTCGAGCCCTGCGCGTCGTTCTCTCGGGTCGTTGGATTCGGCCAGATCAGCGGCGCATACGCCGATGGGCATGGGCCCCTGCCCGGCGGGCAGAAAATCAGCGATATGCCGTGATTCGGCGGGAGGTCTCGTACTGGCCCCAGCCTTTCTGTTCGGTAGTGGTACCGCTACACCGACTCTCCCCGACACTCCAGTGCCGCCGATATCAGTGAATGCCCAGCCTGATGTCGGTAGAGTAAAGGCTATTGGCTTGGTCTCGACGGCGAGACTTCTCCAATGGCCAATATGCACTGTTGCAAAGGAGCATGCGGTATGCAACCAATCAAAGCCATTCAATACGGCTGCGGCAAAATGGCGAAGTACACGATTCGCTATATGCACGAGAAAGGCATTCAAATCGTCGGTGCCATCGACGTGAACCCGGAAGTCGTGGGCATGGATGCCGGTGTGTTTGCAGGCATCGGCCCCATCAATGTGCCGATTCGCGCCGATGCCGAGGCTGTACTCAACGAGTGCGACGCGGATATCGCGGTAGTCACGCTATTCAGCTTCGAGAACGAAATCGCCACCATGTGCGAGCAGTGCTTGGCCCGCGGCATCAGCGTGATCACCACCTGCGAGGAATGCATCTACCCGTGGACCACCGATCCGGCCACCACGAACCGTCTCGACATCATCGCCAAGGAAGCCGGTGCCACCATGGTCGGCTCCGGCATGCAGGACATCTACTGGGTGAACATGGTCTCCACCGTCGCCGCCGGATGCCACAGCATCAAGAAGATCACCGGTGCGGTGAGCTACAACGTCGAGGAATACGGCCTGGCTTTGGCCAAAGCGCACGGTTGCGGTCTGACCGCCGAGGAGTTCGAGGCCGAGCTTGCGCATCCCGAAACCGTGGTGCCCTCGTATGTATGGAATTCCAATGAAGCGCTGGCCCAGAAGCTTGGGCTTACCATCGCATCGCAGACCCAGGCCAGTGTGCCGTATTTCAGCGATGTCGACGTGTATTCCGAAACGATGGGCGAGACGATTCCGGTCGGCAAATGCATCGGCATGTCCGCCGTGGTAACCACCGAAACTAATCAGGGCATCACGTTGGAAACTGCCTGTATCGGCAAGGTGTACGGGCCGGATGATGGCGATATGTGCGATTGGAAGATCGAGGGTGAACCGGACGTGGAGTTCCACGTGGTCAAGCCGGCGACCGTCGAACATACGTGCGCCACAATCGTCAACCGCATTCCGGACGTGCTCAACGCGCCAGCCGGATATGTGACGGTCGATCAGCTCGATGAGATTTCGTATCTTACGTATCCCGCCGCGCTGTACGTGGCATAGCCTTCATATTTTCAAGGATGAAGGCCGGCACTCATAAGGGTGCCGGCCGGTATCAGGCGGACAGAGTCGACGTGCGTGGCATCACCTGGAACTGGATATGGTCATGGGTGATGTCATCGGGCCGTTCATGCCGTAGGTTCGACTCGTTCAGCGTCACCATGCGATCGATAACCGTACGAGCCATTGCGGGGACGTCCATCGCCACAGTGCTGATGGGTGGGTTGGTGCAGGCGGAGAAGGGGATACCGTCGAATCCCATGAGCCGTACGTCGTCGGGCGCGTGGATGCCATGTTCGGTGAGTTCGCGGAGCGCGCCGATCGCTATGGTGTCAGACATGCACAGTTCTCATGTTCCCGCTGGCGGGAGCTGTCATGCGAAGCATGACTGAGGGTGGTCCACAGCCGCCAATCCGTAACATCACCCAACGCAGCATTTCACGATACGGACGTTTCCGTATCGTATTTTCGTGTGGTCAAGTAGACATTTCGAGCGAAAAAGTTCGAAATACCCCCATAACTGGCCATAAAAAAATTGCTTGAGAATCACTATTGACTTTTATGGCGACTCGGTATATGGACACATGAAACGTAAATGACATGGAGCGACGGTACTGTGTCAACAGCAATGAACGAAGAGGCATGATTTTCTTACGTGCCCACAACCAATTGAGGTGATTTCGGTGACATTCAAAGCCCCGCTCGATCTCACGGTCCACGCTCCGGACGGTATGTATGATCCCGCCAACGAGCATGACGCCTGTGGTGTGGGTATGGTCACCACTTTGAACAAGCGTCCTGAGCGCAAGATCGTCACCGACGCCATTGAGGTGCTGGTCAACCTTGATCACCGTGGTGCCGTGGGTGCCGAGGAGAACACAGGTGACGGCGCCGGCATTCTGATGAGCATGCCGGATGAGTTCATGCGTGCCACCGTGCCCGCCGAACTGCCGGAAGCCGGTCACTATGCGGCAGGCATCGCCTTCCTTGACCGCGACATCGAAACCTCCGGTCAGCAGGAACAGGCCATTGCCAAGATCGTGCGCGAGGAGGGACTCGAAGTCCTCGCATGGCGCGTGGTGCCCACCAACCCGGACGGCCTTGGCCTGCAGGCCCTTGCCGCCATGCCAGGATTCAAGACTCTCGTGGTCGCCTCTCCGGACGGTGCTCTGGCCGGCGTGGACTTGGATCGCAAGACCTTCCGCATCCGCAAGCGCGTCGAGCATGAGGTGGGCGTCTACTTCGCATCCCTGTCCGCCCGTACCATCACGTACAAGGGCATGCTCACCACCATGCAGCTCACCCACTTCTTCGAGGATCTGAACGACGAGCGCATGAAGGCCACCATCGCCATCGTCCACTCCCGCTTCTCCACCAACACCTTCCCGAGCTGGCCGCTGGCCCAGCCGTTCCGTCTGCTGGCCCACAATGGCGAGATCAACACCATCCAGGGCAACCGCAACTGGCTCTCCGCCCGTGAAGGCCGCCTGAGCAGCGAACTGCTCGGTGAATTCGAGCCGCTGCTGCCGATCACCACCCCGGGCTACTCCGATTCCGGCACCTTCGACGAGTGCCTCGAACTGCTGCACCTCGCCGGCCGCTCCCTGCCGCACGCCATCTGCATGATGCTGCCGCCGGCTTGGGAGAAGAACCCGGATCTCGATCCGGGCGTGCGCGCCTTCTACGAGTACAACAACACGCTTATCGAGCCGTGGGATGGCCCGGCCGACATCGTCTTCACCGACGGCACCCAGGTCGGCGCCCTGCTCGACCGCAACGGCTTCCGTCCCGGCCGCTGGCAGCTCACCGATGACGGCTACATCGTTCTGGCCTCCGAGGCCGGCGTTCTGCCGGAGATCGCGCAGGAACACATCGTGTCCAAGGGCCGTCTTGAGCCCGGCGAGATGTTCCTGGTCGACACCGCCGAAGGCCGCATCATTCCCGATGAAGAGGTCAAGAGGAACCTCGCTGCCCAGCACCCGTACCGCAAGTGGGTGGAAGGCAACTCCGTTGAAATGAGCGACCTGCCCCGCCGCGAGCACGTCAGCCACTCCGGCCAGTCCGTCCAGCGCCGTCAGCGCGCCTTCGGCTACACCGAAGAGGATCTGAAGCTCCTGCTCACGCCGATGGCCAACACCGGCAAGGAACCGCTCGGTTCCATGGGTAACGATGCGCCTATGCCTGCGCTTTCCAGCCGCAGCCGCATGCTGTTCGACTACTTCACCCAGAAGTTCGCACAGGTCACCAACCCGCCGCTGGACTGGGAGCGTGAGGAGATCGTCACCTCGCTCGAATCCGCCATCGGCCCCGAGCCGAACCTGCTGGCCGATTCCGAGCTGCACGCCAAGAAGATCCTCATCCCGCTGCCCGTGGTCAACTCTGATGAGATGGCCCAGCTCAAGCGCCTTGACAAGGCCCGCATCCTCGGCGGCTACTACCGCCCGTACGTGGTCAAGGGCCTCTACCAGGTCGCCGGCGGCGGCAAGGCCCTCGAAGAGCGCCTTGCCGAGATCTTCGCTGAAATCGACGAGGCCATCGCCAACGGCAAGAACTTCATCGTGCTCTCCGACCGTGAATCCAACCACACGTGGGGTCCGATCCCGTCCCTGCTGCTGACCTCCGCCGTGCAGCACCACCTGCTGCGCCGCCACACCCGTACGCAGATCTCCATGGCCGTCGAGGCCGGTGACGTGCGCGAGATTCACCATGTCGCGCTCCTCATCGCCTATGGCGCCGCCTGCGTGAACCCGTACTTGGCATTCGAATCCGTGGAAGATCTGGCCCGCAACGGCTACCTCAAGGTCGACGCGGACACCGCTGTGAAGAACCTCACCAAGGCCCTCTCCACCGGCGTGCTCAAGATCATGTCCAAGATGGGCGTCTCCACCATCATGAGCTACCGTGGCGCGCAGCTGTTCGAGGCTGTGGGCCTGAGCCAGGAAGTCATCGACGAATACTTCACCGGCACCACCTCCCGTGTGGGCGGCGTGGGCCTTGAAGAAATCGCCGAAGAAGTGGCCATCCGCCACCGCGTGGCCTACCCGAACCAGTGGAGCGCATCCCCGCACCGCAACCTGCGCACCGGCGGCGACTACAAGTGGCGTCGCACCGGCGAGGACCACCTCAACGATCCCGAGGCCATCTTCCTGCTTCAGCAGTCCACCCAGCGTGGCGACTACCAGATGTTCAAGAAGTATTCGCACCACATCAACGACACGTCGAACCGTCTCATGACCCTGCGTGGCCTGATGAAGTTCAACACCAACCGCAAGCCCATCGACATCTCCGAAGTCGAGCCGGCCTCCGAGATCGTCAAGCGCTTCTCCACCGGTGCCATGAGCTACGGCTCCATCTCGCAGGAAGCCCACGAGACGCTCGCCATCGCCATGAACTCGATTGGCGCACGCTCCAACTCCGGTGAGGGCGGCGAATCCGACGACCGTATCAACGATCCGCAGCGCTACAGTCGCATCAAGCAGATCGCGTCCGCCCGCTTCGGCGTGACCTCCGATTACCTCGTGCACGCCACCGATTTGCAGATCAAACTCGCCCAGGGCGCCAAGCCTGGTGAGGGTGGCCATTTGCCCGGTGCCAAGGTCCCGCCGTGGATCGCCAAGGTCCGTCACGCCACTCCGGGCGTGGAGCTTATCTCCCCGCCGCCGCACCACGACATCTACTCCATCGAGGATCTGAAGCAGCTGATCAACGATG